>Ga0307278_10000002_pt1 | contig 285236 bp, 300 predicted proteins | sample ER_DNA_117_FD_194482 | JGI IMG/M metagenome (GOLD analysis project Ga0307278, IMG submission 194482) | Bulk soil microbial communities from the East River watershed near Crested Butte, Colorado, United States - ER_DNA_117 | ecosystem: Environmental > Terrestrial > Soil > Floodplain | place... | reverse complement strand
GCGACCTTCGTAGTCACGGGAGATCTCGCGCCCGAGCTCGCGGACACGCGTCCCTAGCTCCTCGCTCGTGAGGTAGACCTCCCCGAGCCGCGACCGGGGCGCTACGACGCGAGCTCGAGGTGGTATCGCTCCGCCAGGCGCTCGATGTCGCGCTTGTAGAAGAGCTTCACGCGCACGTCGGGATAGCGCTCGCGGAGCTTCCTCAGTTTGCGGTTCTTCCGCGTCACGAGCGACTGCTTCATCACCGTGACCTCCACGTACAGGTCCTGCTCGGGCAGGTAGAAGTCGGGCTTGAAGGCCTCGACGGTGCGGCCATCCTCGTCCTCCTCGAGGACGAAGGTCTTCGGCTCGTACTCCCAGGGCACACCGTAGTAGTCCAGGACCTTGGCGCATTCGAGCTCTGCCTTGTTTGCGAAGCGGGGAGGTTCCTGGCCTCGATATGCCTGGAAATCAGGCGTTTCTAGTATCACCTGGATTCAGGGTAGCAACGCGCTCGGATGGCCCACTCCTCCGAAAATGCTGGCGCATTTCCGGCGGGGAGACGAAAGGCCTTCGCTTCGCTCGGGGATTGGGAGGCGGCCTTTGGCCGCCTACACTTCGCGCATGGCGACCCGTGACGGCACGTTCACGATCGTCCAGATCTCGGATCTGCATTGCGGCACGCAGTTCTTCCTACCGAACCTGCTCGAGCGCGCGATCACGGAGGTCAACGACATCCAGCCGGAGATCGTCGTCATCTCCGGCGACCTGACGACCTTCGGCTTCAAGGAGGAGTACGCCCTCGCCAAGCAGTACGTCGACACGATCGACTGCGAGGCAGTGGTCGTCATCCCGGGCAACCACGACTCGCGCAACGTCGGCTACGTCCACTTCGAGCAGCTCTTCGGCGACCGCAACTCCGTGATGCGCGTCGGCGGCGTCACGGTTGTCGCCGTGGACTCCACCGAGCCGGACCTCGACCACGGCCAGATCGGTCGCGGGCGCTACGCCTGGATCGAGGAGAGCTTTGCCGAGCCGGCCGACCTCCGCATCTTCGTCTGCCACCACCACCTGCTGCCGGTTCCGGGGACCGGGCGCGAGCGCAACATCATCTACGACGCGGGCGACGCGATCGAGTGTCTCCAGCGTTCCGGTGTCAATCTCGTTCTCTCGGGGCATAAGCACGTGCCGTACGCGTGGCGGCTGGAGGATCTCTTCATCGTCAACGCCGGAACCGTGTCGTCCCTGCGCCTGCGCGGGAACACGCGGCCCTGTTACAACGTGATCGAGTTCTCCGGCACGCACGTCGACGTCTGGCGCAGGTACCCCTTCCACGGCCAGGAGAAGATCATCCAGTTCGCGATCGACACGCTCGAGTTCGAGAAGTACACGGCTCGAATCGAGGGAGAGGTGACCTCGCGACGATGACGCGTGCCCTGGTCGTGATCGACGGCGAGCACTACCCGCCTGTCGTCCGCGACGCAATCGCGGAGCTGCCGTACGAGGTGATCGGCGCCTGGCTCGCGGGCGGGACGGAGAAGCTGCGCGGCGACATCGAGTACGGCGTGCCGCTGCTCGAGTCGCTCGACGACGGCTTCGCGGACGCCGAGGTCGTGGTCGACATGTCCGACGAGCCGGTCCTCGGGCCGCGAGAGCGCCTGCTGCTCGCGAGCCGCGTCCTGGCCGCCGGGCTACGTTACGAAGGCGCAGACTTCCAGTTCTCGCCGCCGCCCTATGCGTCGTTTCCGTTGCCGTCGCTCGCGGTGATCGGAACCGGCAAGCGCGTGGGGAAGACCGCCGTCACCGGACACGTTGCGCGCCTCCTCGCACGGGACCGCGACGTGGTCGTCGTCGCGATGGGAAGAGGCGGGCCTGCAGAGCCGCAGGTCGCCGCCGTGCAGCCCACGCTCGCATCGCTCCTCGATCTCTCGCGTGCGGGACACCATGCGGCTTCCGACTATCTCGAAACGGCTGCGCTGACCGGGGTCGTCACAATCGGCTGCCGCCGTGCGGGCGGGGGGTTGGCGGGTGCGGTGACGATGTCCAACGTCCTGCAAGGTGCGGCGCTCGCCGCGGAGCGCGAACCCGACGTCGTCGTCTTTGACGGCAGCGGTGCGGCTATTCCACCGATTGACGTCGATGCGCGGATCCTCGTCAGCGGCCGCGGACATGATCCGCTGGGGTACCTCAACGCCTACCGCGTGCTCGTCTCGGATCTCGTCGTGCTCGTTGGTGGAGGCGACGTCGGGGCGATCCGCGCGCTGAAGAAGGTCCAGGTCCTCGAGGCGGATCTTCGCTTGCGTCCGATCGCTCCGCTTCAGGGACGGCGTGTGGCCGTCTTCACCACGGGCGAAGCGCCGACGGATCACCTCGACGCGGAGATCGTGAGCGTGTCGCGCAACCTGGCGAACCGTGCCGCGCTGAGCGAGGATCTCGAACGAACGGACGCCGACGTCTATCTCGTCGAGATCAAGGCGGCGGCGATCGACCTCGTCGCCGTAGCCGCCGAGACGCGAGGCGTCCAGGTCGTGTTCGCCGAGAACGAAGTCGTCTCGCCGGGGCTGGATGACGCGATCCTCCGGCTTGTCCCTGCAGGAGCCAGAGCGGCATGAGTCACCCGCGTCACTCGGAACCGCTGCCGCTCGGCACCGCCGAGCATCCGTACTCGAAGGGGCTGATGGCGCGGGCGCTCGTCGCCGTCGGCGTTCCGCTCGGGCGGGCATACGAGCTTGCGAAGCGGATCGACCAGGATCTGGTCGAGCGTGCGGAGCAAAGCGTCGAGCTCGAGCGCGTCGAGGAGCTCGCGATCGAGGTTCTGGGCGAGGAGGAAGGCTCTGAGGCTTTGCGGCGCCTGCGTCGCTTCCGTGAGCTCCAGGAGCTCGACCTGCCGGTGATCGTCCTCGTCGGCGGTGCGACCGGCACGGGGAAGTCGACCGTCGCGACCGAGGCCGCGTACCGCCTCGGCATCACCCGCGTCACCTCGACGGACTTCGTCCGGCAGACGATGCGCGCGTTCTTTTCGAAGGAGTTCATGCCGTCGATCCACTACTCGAGCTTCGAGGCGGCCGCAGGATTGCGCGAGCCGGAGCAGGCGGACGACCCGGTAATCGCCGGCTTCCTCGAGCAGACACGAAACGTGATGGTCGGCGTACGTGCGTCGATCGAGCGCGCGCTCGAAGAGGGGTGGTCGATGGTGCTGGAGGGCGTGCACCTCGTCCCGGGGATGCTGCCGCGCGTCGACGGGGCGCTCGTCGTGCAGTGCGTGCTCGCGATCGAGGACGAGGAGGAGCACAGCACGCATTTCATGGTGCGAGATGCGGGGCTCGACGGTCTCCGGCCGCACCTGAAGTACATCGAGCGGCTGGACGACATCCGGCGCATCCAGGATCACATCGTCAGGCGTGCCAAGCGGCACAACGTGCCCGTGATCGCCAATACCGACATCAGGGCGCAGATCGACGCCGTCCTCGAGCTCGTGCTGGCGAGCGCCGAACAGGTACAACGGGTCTGAATGGCTGAAACGGTCGACGAGGCGGTCGAGCTGGCAGAGGCGCAGCCTCCGGCCACGGGTCTCTGTCTCTGCGAGCAGTACGTGCGGGTCACCGAAGGCGGTGCTCTGACAGCAGCGCGCTGGCTCGGACGGGCGGATCAGGACGCCGCCGAGGCGGACGCGGCGGCCGCGATGCGCGCCGTCCTCGACGACTTCCCGATCCGCGGCCGCGTCGTGATCGGCTCTGCGATGGAGGGCTCTCCGCTTCGGGCCGGCGAGGACATCGGTGCAGGAGGCGACACGGTCGATCTTGCGCTCGATCCGCTCGAAGGCCGTGGCGTCGTCGCGCGTGGCGGCAACGGCGCCATGTCGATGATCGCGGTCGGAGAGCGCGGCTCACTCCTCGAACTGCCCGACATGTACATGCGCAAGCTGGCCGTCGGTCCCCTAGCGCGCGGCTCGATCGATCTCCTCAAGTCGATGGGCGAGAACGTGCAGGCGATCGCGGACGCGTTCGGGCGGAGACCCAACGACATCACGACGATCGTGCTCGACCGTCCGCGGCACCACGACCTGATCGAGGAGATCCGCGCCTCCGGCGCGCGGATCAAGCTGATCCAGGACGGCACCGTCACCGCATCGATCTCCGCCGCAATCCGCGGCACCAACGACCACATGGCCGTCGGGATCGGCGGGACACGGCAGGCGATCATGTCCGCCGCCGCGCTGCGCTGTCTCGGCGGCGAGCTGCAGGCGCAGCTCTGGCCGGCATCGCGCCGCGAGATCGAAGACGCACGCGAGCTCGGGATCGAGGACCCGCTGCGTGTCTTCACGACCGAAGAGCTTGCCCCCGGAGAGGTGATCGTCGTTGCGACCGGCGTGTCAAACGGGGACCTGTTGCGCGGGGTCCGTTTCCTCACCGACTCGGCACGCACGCACTCCATCGTCATGTGCACGCGCTGCAACTGGGTGCGCTTCATCGACGGGATCCATTTCTTCGCCCGCGAGCGGCGCGAGGAAGTCCGGCTCCTGGGGTACTAGCTACACTCGGCTCATGCCCACCAAAGACGAAGTTTTCGAGGCGCTGAAGCAGGTCGAGGATCCCGAGCTCGGGATGGACATCGTCGAGCTCGGCCTGCTCTACGACGTCGAGGTGAACGGGCCGCGTGTCAAGGTGATCCACAGCCTGACGTCGATGGGCTGTCCTGCTGGACCGATGATCCAGGAGGACATCGTCCGCACCGCCCGCGAGGTCAACGGCGTCGAGGAAGTGGAGATCGAGCTGACCTGGGATCCGCCCTGGACGCCCGACCGCATGTCCGACGACGCGAAGTTCATCCTCGGCATCGGCTAGCGGCGCTTCGCGTCGGTTCGGGTCCGTCTGAAGCCCGCCGGCTAGGCTCCGGCCCGTGGCGCGCCGTTTCGTCATCGCCGGCATCAGCGGAAACGGCAAGACGACTCTCGGCCGGCGCCTCGCCCGGGAGCTCGGCCTGCCGTTCACAGAGTTGGACGCCCTCATGCACCAGCCTGGATGGGTGCAGGCGGAGACCGAGACGTTTCGGCGCGAGGTCGCGGCTGTGATGGATCGCTCGGACGGCTGGGTGCTCGACGGGATGTATCAGGCCCAGCTCGGCGATCTGGTCTTGCGCCGCGCCGACGCGCTCGTCTGGCTCGATCAGCCGCTGCCACTTGTGCTGTTCCGTCTCGTCAAGCGAGCGGTGAAGGACATCGTCACGAAGCGGGACCTGTTCAACGGGAACCGACAGACGTGGCGATACGCCTTCTTCACCCGCGATTCGCTCGTCAGCTTCGCGATCAAGTCGTACTTCAAGCGGCGGCGGGAATGGCCCGAGGGCATCGGCGCGCCGCCGGATCTGGAGATCGTGCGCCTGCGCACGCCACGCGAAGTCGACCGGTGGCTCGAGTGCCAGGCCCCGGACTACTAGTCCGGAATTCGCAGGACGATCTTGCCCAGCTGGTCGCCGGCCTCGAGCCGCTGGTGCGCGGCAGCGGCCTCGGAGAGCGCGAATACCTCGTCCACGACCGGCACCGCGCGTCCTGACTTGACCAGCTCGTAGACGGCCTCGAAGTCCGCCTGCGAGCCCATCGTCGAGCCGAAGACTGTCAGCTGCTTCCACCAGATGCGATGCAGGTTGGCCGGCGGATTCGGTCCTGTCGTCGCGCCGCAGACACAGATGCGTCCGTTCGGGCGGGCCGCTTCCAGCGATCGCTTCCACGTCGCTTTGCCGACGTTGTCGACGACGACGTGTGCGCCTCCGCCGGTGACGTCCTTGACGCCGGCGACCACGTCGTCGGTTTCGTGATTGAAGGTCGCATCGGCACCGAGCTCGCGGGCCCGCGCCAGCTTGTCCTCGCTGGACGAGGTGGCGACCACACGTGCATTCAGGGCTTTGGCAATCGCCAGCGTTGCGGTCGAGACGCCGCCGCCGATTCCCCAGACGAGCACCCACTCGTCCTCTTGCAGGTGGGCCTTCGTCGCCAGCATCCGGTAGGCGGTCTCGAAGACGAGCGGAAAGGCGGCGGCAGCTTCGAAGTCGATCCCGTCGGGCAGCGGATAGACCTGCGAACTCGGCACGGCGATCAACTCGGCGTGCGTGCCGTCCGAATGCTCACCGAAAACGGAGACGCGCCCGTTGCCGAGATCGTGTCCGGGGTTGATGACGACCCGGTCGCCGGGTGTGAAGCCGTCTCCGGAGACCACAAGTCCGGCGCCGTCGGCGCCGAGGATCCGCGGCTTCGGCACGGACGGTAGACCCTTGCGGATCCACAGGTCGAGGTGGTTGAGCGATGCGGCGCGCAACTCGACCAGGACCTGTCCGGTGCCTGGCACCGGATCGGGGGCGTCTTCGTAGCGGAGCACGTCCGGCCCGCCGTCCTCGTGGATACGCACGGCTTTCACTGGGCACAATCTCGCATATGACCGCTGCCGAGCTTGAGCGGCTCGCCGAGGAGCTGGAGCTCGACGTCGTGGGAGCGGCGCCGGCTTCGGCCTACGGGGACACCGAGCGACACATCCGGGAACGGAAGGACCGCGGGCTCTTCGCGGACATGCGCTTCACGATGGCGCACCCCGAGGTCTCGTGTCACCCGGAGACACTGCTCGAAGGCGCACGCACCGTGGTTTCCGCTGCCTACTGCTACTACGCGCCCGAGCCGGCGCTCGAAGAGGGAGAGGGGAGACTTGCGCGGTACACGTGGCACGACGGCTACGCCGTGCTTCGCGAGCGCCTGGACGAGCTCGGACGCCGGCTCGGCGGCGAGTACCGTGTCTTCGTCGACGCCAACCAGCACGTCGACCGCGAAGCGGCCGCGCGTTCGGGCGTCGGCTTCTACGGGAAGAACACGATGCTCATCACCCGCCGTCACGGCTCGTGGGTCGTGCTCGGGACGCTCGTCACGACTGCGGTCGTGGGAGCCACGCGGCCGCTCGACCTCGACTGCGGCTCGTGCACCCTCTGCATCGAAGCGTGTCCGACCGGCGCGCTCGACGAGCCGGGGCTCGTGGATTCGACGAAGTGCCTCTCCTACTGGACGCAGGCGCCGGCCGCGATTCCCGAGGAGTACCGCGCCCAGTTGGGCGCGCAGGTTTACGGATGCGACATCTGTCAGGACGTCTGTCCCTGGAACCGCGGCATCGAGAAGCGTCGTGCGCAGGATCCGTTGCCGGACGGCGCCGAGCCGCACGTCGGTCTTACGGATTGGCTTCAGGGCGACGGCGCGTCGCTGACCGCGGCTTACGACCGCCTCTACGTGCCGAAGAACGACCCTCGCTACCTGCGCCGCAATGCGCTCGTCGCTCTCGGAAACACCGGCGGAGTCGCCGATCTGCCGCTCGCGGAGCCGTTCCTCGCGAGCGACGACGAGCTCCTGCGCGAGCAGGCGGAATGGACGGTGGCGCGAATCGAGGAGAGAAACGCCGGCTAGGCGCGCGCGCGGAGGCGTGAGACGCCGAGCTCGTTCCCGAGCTCGCGCGCGCGGTCGGCGACCGCCTTGCGCATCTCTTCGGGCTCGAGCAGGACCGCCTCGCCGCGTTGGGAGAGCACTTCGCCGATCAGCCACTCCGCGCCACCGACGGGCATCTCCGCGAGGGCAGTGCCGTCCTTCAACGGCGTCGCGCCCCGCTCAGCGGCCCAGCGGGCGGCAACGCCCTTGAGATAAAGGATCTTCGCCGACCGTCCATCGCGGAAGCCGTGTGGGTCGAACGTGGTGCGAGGCTCGAAGCGCTCCTGGGTGAGCTGCGCACTGCGCATCCGGTCGAGCCGGAAGCTTCGCTCGGCGTCGCGTGAGCGGTCCCAGGTGTGCACGCGCCAGTTCGGGAGCTCACGCTCGAGCGAGTAAGGCTCGACGATGCGCTTCGACCAGGTCTGCTCGCCTTCCTTCTGGTACTCGATCTCGACGAGCCGACGCTCGCGGATGCCTTCGGTGAGGGTCGCGACGAGATCCGCCTCCGCCTCCACGATCTGCGGATTGGGTGTTTGCGCGAGCTCGAACTGCCCGAACGTCTCCTCCAGCTTCTTGCGCACGCGGTCGAGCGGGGTGTGCGCATCGGCGGCGATCATCGGGCCCACGAACTCCAGGGCCAGGCCGATCGCGCGTGCCTCGAGCGGCGTCAGCCGCGGCGCGAGTCGAAACGTGTCTCCGTACAGCTCCTTGTCGACGTGAACGTTGTCGCCCTCGAGTGCGGCGTAGACCGTGTAGCAGCCGCCACCGAAGTTGACGAGGTTCAGCAGTTGAAGGTGCTCTTCCAACTCTTCCGCCGGAATGTGGAAGCGCTCGACGATCTCGCGCGCCGGGATCACGGCATCGCTCGCTTCGCCGCAGGCGGCGAGCAGATATGCGAGCAGCGCCTGCAGGACGGCGAAGCGTTCCGGCACGACCGGGCCGGCCGGACGCTCACCCGAGGCTTCCACACGCGGCACCGGTGACGGTGCGGCCAGCTTGGGCGGAGCCTCCTCGTGCCTGTCGCGGACGGCACGGAGCGCCTGGGCCACTTCGCGACGGAGCGCATCTGGCTCGAGCGGGATTGCGCGCCCGTCTTGCCGGAGGATCCACGAGGCGAGCTGCGGCAGCGAGGAGTAACCCGTGACGAACACGCCGTCTTCGAGTTGACCCGCAGTGCCGAATGCGCGCTCGACCCACCACGCCGTGTCACCTGCGAGCTCGATTCGCGCCTCACCCTCGATGTCGCCGATCTGCCACGGCGGCCGGCCCCGGTACTCGTCGATGTCGAAGTCGGCCGGGATGCGAAAGTCCCGCTCGCGGCGCGTGGCGAATCTGATGTCACCCCGGATGCGGGAGACCCGGAAGGTTCGAATGTCCTTGCGGTCGAGATCCTGGCCGATCACGTACCAGCTGCCGTTATCCGAGAGCAGGCCGTACGGATTGACCGCGCGCTCGCTCTGGCGATTGCGCGAGATGGAGTAGTACGGGAACTTGATCGTGCGTTGTTTGGAGATCGCGCCCTCGAGCTTCCCGAGCCGTCCGGGCATCTCGGCCGAGTAGTCGGGGTCGAGCACCTCGACGCGGACCGCGGTTTCGCTGGCGTGCTCCCCGAAACCCTGGCGCCCGAGCGCGAGGTTCTGGAGCGCCAGCCGCAGCGGCTCGGAATAGGCGAACTGGCCCTCCAGCAGGTACAGCGCGGTCTGCAGCGCGGCGAGCTCGTCGTCCTCCAGCTCGAGCTCGGCGAGGAAGTAGTTCTCCGAACGGAGGGTGTAGAGCTCCTCGCCCGTGAACTCGTCGCGCTGCGACTGCAGCGGCACACCCAGGGCGAGGAGCTCCGCGCGGTCGGAGTAGAAGCGCCGGGCGAAGGCCTCGTCCGACATCTCGGAGTAACCCTCGACGTTCGACTTCACGTCGCGCGCGGTCAGCAGCCGGCGCTCCGCCATCAGATAGGCGACGAGCGACAGCTGACGGATCAGCTTGTCGGTGTCGTGAGACACCAGGCGAATCTACCGAACGGAAGGCCGACCCCGACGTCCAGCGCCACTGATCGAGCCGGCGGACGAACCGGTGGTGGAGCGGGTTGTTCACGATGTAGTCGACTGTCGGCTCGTACTGCTCGTCCGACTCGATCACTGTGACGCTTTCGCTCCACGTCCGAGTCGGTCCCGTCACGTGCCAGGCACGAGACTGGGGAGGACGGAGCATCGCCTCGAAGGACGTGTCGCGACGGGGCTGGTCTGAGGAGCTAGGCCGCGACTTTGGAGCGCTCGAGATGCTGGTGCGACGGGCAGTAGTCGCGCTCCGGAAGGGGCGTGCGCTGGCACGGCTTGCCCTTGCGCGTCGTCGCACGGCAGCGTGCCACGCCGCCGTCCAGCGCTCCTGACTCGATCTGCTCGACGATGAAGGCCGTCGCGGCGGCCACGCCCTCCTTCACGGCCCACGCGACTTCCGCCTGCACGGTGATCGGGAAATAACGGCGGATGTCCTGGAAGAGCGCCCGGTCCGGCTTGGCGAAATAGAGCGGATCCTTGGCAAGCCGCTCCATCGTTTGCTCGCACTGCTCGAGGACGGCCCGGCGGTACTCGAGATGGAGTTCAGGGGCAACATACGGGTCGATCAGGTCCTTAATCGACCTGTAGATGGCTCTCGAGTATTGATACATGCAGGCTTGAAGCTGGGCGGTGTACTCCTCGATCACAATATCCCTAGCTGCCATTAATCCCCCGCAAAGCTTTGTTAACGCACAGTAAATCGTGGTGGGCCGGCATGCCTTCGCGGCGGAGTCTATAGGGTCCAGGCTCCTGTTACAAAGTCCGGGCCTTCGTTGCCTCGGCTGAGAACGAGCTACCGGGTGATCTGCCGGACGTAGGCGGCGCTGAAGCCCTTGGCGTTGGCGGCCGCCAGAGCCTGGTCGGCCTGGCCACGGGAGTCGTAGATCCCGCTGAAGACCACGGAGTAACCAGGGTGCAGGCTGGAATAGAGGCTCGAATCGAGGACGCCGACCTGCGGCAGACCTTCCTTGGAGGCAGCCCGGGCCCGGGCCAGCGCAAGGCCACGGCCGTTCCCGCCAGCGGGGATCGACTCGAGCACGACCGTATAGCCGCTCTGGCCGGCGGGCCACGCCGTCAGCGCCCCGGGCCGCGGGGCAGTCGTCGTCGCCGGGGGCGGAGCGGTCGGGGTCGACGGAGCCCCGCTGGGGGTTCCAGCCGGGACCGACGGCAGTGCGACGGTTGCCGTCGTGGGCGCGGTGGTCGGCGCATGGGGGACTCCACCCTGGGTCGCAACGAGCGTGGAGCTGTCGGCGCCGGCGTCGGCAAGGACGATGGCCGCCGTTGCTCCCGCTATTGCGATCAGGAGGAAGAGCAGGACCGGCCAGATCCAGTCGCCTGGATACCAGCCCAGACGCTGCCGCCACAGCCCCGCTAACCGGCCGAAGACGCCGCCGGCCGGCTGCAGCCGCTGGCCGCACTCGAGGCAGTACTCCTGGTCGGGCCCGTACGGCGCACCGCACCGTGGACAGTGCGGGCCCTGAGGCGGGCCGACCGGCGTGCTCACTGCTCCCAGCGTTCCTGCGCGGGTGTAGGCAGCACCTCGAGCAGCTCGGCGCGCGGCTCAGCCTCCCCCTGCTTCGCCGCCACGACCGCCTGGCCACAGATCGCACAGAACTTTGCATCCGCCGCCAGTGCGCTCCCGCATTGCGTGCAGCCGACAACCGGTGGGGTGGCCGCCACCGGCCGGCCGCAGTTGGCGCAGAAGTGCGAGCCCCACACGAGCGGGGCGCCGCACGCACAGCGGGCCGCCGGTGCCGCACGGCGGACTGAGACTGCCGCTGCGAGCAGCGTGTCGAGCTCCTGGACCCGTTCGTCGAGGGCGATCAGCTCGTCGCACCGCTCGACCAGCAGGTCCTGGCGGAACTGGTCGCGGCGGAACATCTCCAGCATGAGGCCGCCGAGGTCGCGTAGGCGCTCTTCGCGTACGCGGAGCAGGGCACGCCGCTCCTTGCGGAGCTGGCCCGGATGGGGGAGGGCGCGGCGCGCCGGGACCGCGGGCTGGGCGGCCGCAGTTGTCCGCTCATCCTTGCGGCGGAAGCGTGCAAGCAGCGAAAGCCGCGCCACGCGAGTCAATGTAACAGCGAGGTGAGATGCCCTAAGGTCGGCGGGGCGAAGCAGCTCTTCGGCCGAAGCCGGCCAGGTGGAGGACGAACAGGATGATCGCGACCGCGCCGATCGCGATCCCGGCGATCCAGTGTCCGACGAGCGACACGATGATTGCGACGACCGCCAGGGCGAGGACGAGGCCGACCACTAGGGCAGGTCGACGACGATCAGGCGCTCCTCCGTCATCTCACGCACCGCGTAGTGCGGCCCCTCGCGGGTGTTACCGGAGTCCTTGACTCCGCCGTAGGGCATCTGGTCGGAACGGAACGTCGGCGCCTCGTTCACGGTGACGCCGCCGAACTCCAGTTCCTGCGCGGCTCGCAATGCGTTGTCGAGGCTGGCTGTGAAGATGCCGGCCTGAAGCCCGTAACGGGTTCCGTTCGCAAGCTCGATCGCCTCGTCGATGGAGTCGACGGCGGTCACCGTGCAGACCGGTCCGAAGACTTCCTCGCAGGAGACCTCGTCGTCACGCCCAGGGTTGGCGATCACCGTCGGCCGGATCAACTCGCCCTCCAGCTCGCCGCCGGTCAGCACCTGTCCACTGCTCGCTTTGATCCACTCGAGAATGCGCTCGCGCGCGTCTTCAGCAATGACGGGACCGACATCCGTGTCCTCGTCGCCCGGATCGCCGACCTTGAGCGCTTCGACGAGGGGGACGAGTTGCTGCACGAACTCGTCGTACGCACTCCGTTCGACGTAGACCCGCTGCACGGAGATGCAGCTCTGGCCCGCGAAGGCGAATGCGTTCTGCGCGACCTTGGTCGCCGCGGTCGACAGGTCCGCGTCGGCCGCGACGATCAGCGGCGTTGCATTCCCGAGTTCGAGGTTCACGCGCTTCTTCGCCGCGCGCTCCTTCAGCTTCCAGCCGACGCCGCTCGAGCCCGTGAACGTGATCAGCTTGACGCGCTCGTCCTCGACGATCACGTCCCCGATCTCGGCTGCCGGGCCGGCGAGCACGTTGAGCCAACCTGGAGGGAGGCCGGCCTCCTCTTCCAGTTCCGCGAGCAACAGCGCCGATAGGGGCGTCGCGCTTGCCGGCTTGAGGACGACCGCGCAGCCCGCGGCCAGGGCTGGTGCGATCTTGTGCGCGACGAGGTTCAGCGGGAAGTTGAACGGGCTGATCGCGCCGACGACGCCGATCGGTCGGCGCAATGTGAAGGCGAGCTTCCCTTCGCCCGCCTGCGCGGCGTCCATCGGGACCATCTCTCCCGCGAGCTTGCGCGCCTCGACCGCGGCGAACGTGTAGGTCGACATTGCACGGGCCGTTTCCACGCGCGCGGCTTTCAGGGGCTTGCCTGCTTCGTCCGAGATCAACCGCGCGGCTTCCTCGTGGCGGCGGCCGAGCGCACCGGCGACGCGCACGAGGATCTCGGCACGCTTGTGCGCCGGCAGCGGTTCGCGCATCGCGCCCTCGGCGGCGTCGATCGCGCGGCGCGTTTCGTCGGCGCCGGCCTTGGCGACACGGCCGACGATGTCGCCGGAGTAGGGCGAGCGGACGTCGAGCCAGTCGCCCGTCTCGACCCACTCGCCGCCGACGAAGAGCTTTCGTTCGGTCGCCGTGGCAGCCATAGTGAAAGCCTATGCCGCCGGAGACCCGATACGCGAAGAGTGGCGATGTCAACATCGCCTACCAGGTCGTCGGCGACGGGCCGTTCGACCTCGTCTACGTCCCCGGCTGGGTCTCGAATATCGACCTCTTCTGGGAAAAGCCGAAGCCGGCGCGCTTCCTCGAGCACCTGGCGTCGTTCTCCCGCCTGATCCTGTTCGACAAGCGTGGGACCGGGATGTCCGACCGGGTTTCGAACGACCGGCTGCCGACCCTCGAGCAGCGCATGGACGACGTGCGCGCCGTCCTCGACGCAGTCGGGTCGGAGAACGCCGCACTGCTTGGGCACTCCGAAGGCGGCAGCATGTCCGTCCTCTTCGCCGCAACGTATCCCGAGCGTTCGCGTGCGCTCGTCCTTGTCGGCGCATTCGCGAAACGCCTTCGCTCGGACGACTATCCGTGGGCGCCCTCGCTGGAGGAGCGGCTCGCGACGATCGAGGAGGTGGAACGCGACTGGGGCGCCGGCCTCGACATCACGGACTACGCGCCGCACGAAGATCCGGCTCTGCTCGAGTGGTATTCGACCTGTCTGCGGCGGAGCGCAAGCCCGGGCGCGGCGGCCGCGCTCCTCCTCATGAACTCGCAGATCGACACGCGGCATGTCCTTCCGACCATTCGCGTTCCGACGCTCGTCCTCGCCCGGACCGGCGACCGGGACGTCACGGTTGAAGAGGGCCGCTGGCTCGCGGCTCAGATCCCCGGCGCACGCTTCGTCGAGCTTCCCGGCGACGAGCATCTGCTCTGGGCAGGAGACCAGGACCGTCTGCTCGCCGAGATCGAGGAGTTTCTGACCGGGACGCGCTCGGCGCCTGACTACGACCGCGTGCTCTCTACGGTCCTGTTCACCGACATCGTGGGCTCCACCGAGCGCGCCCGCGAGCTCGGCGACCGCGCCTGGCACGAGGTGCTCGACGAGCACCACGCTCGTGTTCGCTCCTTGCTCGAGCACCACCGCGGGCGGGAGGTGGACACGGCAGGAGACGGCTTCTTCGCCAGCTTCGACGGACCTGCTCGGGCCATTCGGGCCGCGTGCGCGATCCGTGAAGACGTTCAGGCGCTCGGGATTCAGATTCGCGCAGGGCTGCACACCGGCGAATGTGAGCTGATGCGCGACAAGATCGGCGGAATCGCCGTGCACACCGGCGCGCGCGTCGCCGCAGCCGCCGAGCCGGGCGAAGTCCTCGTGTCGAGCACCGTCAAGGATCTTGTCGCCGGATCCGGAATCGTCTTCGCCGACCGAGGCGAGCGGGAGCTCAAGGGCGTGGGTAGCTGGCGTCTCTACTCTGTTCTCGATGCTTGACGCCCTGATCATCGACGCGGTTCGTTCGCCGATCGGCAAGAAGAACGGTTCGCTTGCGTCGATCCGTGGCGACGAACTTGCGGCGCAGGTGCTGAACGGCGTGGTCGCGCGACACGACCTCGATCCTGCGGAGATCGAGGACGTTCAGCTCGGTTGCGTGACGCAGATCGGCGAGCAGGGCTGGAACATCGGCCGGATGGCGCCGCTCGTGGCCGGCTGGCCCGAATCGGTGTGCGGAACGACGGTCGACCGCCAGTGCGGCTCGTCCATGCAGACGAACTTCAGTGCCGCGACCGCGATCTCATCCGGACAGCTCGACCTCGTCGTCTCCGCGGGAGTGGAGATGATGTCGCGCGTCCCGATGGGGTCGAACGGGGGCGACCTGTCGAACAAGCTGCTCGACCGCTGGCAGATCGTGCCGCAAGGAATCTCCGCGGAAGTGATCGCCGACGAATGGGGCTTCTCGCGCGAGGAGCTCGATGCATTCTCGCTCGAGTCGCATCGACGAGCCACGGCGGCGGCCGACGAGGGGCGCTTCGAGGGCGAGATCGTTCCCATCGATCTGACCAATCCGCACACGGGTGTCGCCTTCGGCGTCGACGAGACGCCGCGGCGTGACACCTCCGCCGAGGCGCTCGCAGCGTTGAAGCCTGCATTCCTGCCGGAGGGCAAGGTGACGGCCGGGAACTCATCGCAGATCTGCGACGGAGCCGCAGCGGTGCTCGTGGCCAGCGCGGGGGCCGCCGGCCGCCTCGGGCTGGAGCCGCGGGCGCGCTTCGTCTCCTTCGGCCTCGCAGGCGTCGATCCGCATCGGATGCTGCACGGCAATCCACAGGCGTGCGAAAGGGCGCTGGCCCGCGCAGGTCTGGCCTGGGACGATATTTCCGTCATCGAGGTGAACGAGGCCTTTGCCTGCGTCGTCCTGCAATTCGCGCGCGACGCGGGCCTCGAGGAGCGCTGGGACGACATCAACCCGAACGGCGGTGGCATCTCGCTCGGACACCCGCTGGGCGCGACCGGTGCGCGGATCACGGCGACCCTGCTGAACGAGCTCGAACGCCGGAATGCGCGCTACGGGATTGCGACGATGTGCATCGGTTTCGGGCAGGCGCTCGCCTGCGTCGTCGAACGCGTCTGATCGTTACTCTCCGCGCGTGGGGGAGATGGCAGGACGTGCGGTTGCGCGGGAACCCAAAGAGATCGTCGCTCGCGGCTACGACGCGATCGCCCTGCGCTACGCCGAATGGGCCGGGAAGGTCGACTCCCCCGTCATGGATTGGGTGCGCGATCTCGTCGGGCGGCTCGACGAAGGCGCCGACGTGCTCGAGCTCGGTTGCGGCCGCGGCGTTCCCGCCACACGCGAGCTCGCTCGTCGCCATCGCGTCACGGGAGTGGACATCTCCGCAGTGCAGGTCGAGCTCGCGCGCCATCACGTCCCCGAGGCGAGCTTCGTCCACGGAGACGCGATGGAGCTCGAGGTCGCGCCCGCCTCGTTGGACGCAGTCGTCGCGCTCTTCGTCTTCGGGCACGTCCCGATCGAGGAGCAAGCCGGCCTGATCGCGCGCATCGGCCTGTGGCTTCGCGACGGCGGCTTCTTCCTCGGCACGTTCGCCGCAGGAGACGCCGGCGAGGGGATCGAGGCCGACTGGTTAGGCGCACCGATGTTCTTTGCGTCTCTCGGCGGCGAGGCGTATACGCCCCTTCTGCGCGACGCCGGTCTGGAGCCTGTGCGTGACGAGGTCGTCGTGCAGCACGAGCCCGGCCACGGTGACATCTCCTTTCGCTGGACGCTGGCTCGAGTGGCCGCCTAGTGGCGATCCGAAAAGTCGGCGTCGTCGGCCTCGGCACGATGGGGGCGGGGATCGCGCAGATCAGCGTCCAGTCGGGGTTCGACACGGTCGGCCGGGAAGTAAGCGACGAGCTGGCCGAGCGCGGCCGCGGCACCATCGAGCGGTACCTGGGCCGGGGCGTCGCGAAAGGCCGGCTTTCCGAAGCAGACCGCGACGCTGCTGTCGGACGCCTGACGCTGACAACGGATCTCGCCGACCTCGCGGACTGCGATCTCGTCATCGAAGCGGTGCTCGAGGAGCTCGAGCTCAAACGTGAGCTGTTCGCGGAGCTCGATCGCATCGCCCGGCCCGACGCGATCCTCGCGACGAACACCTCCGCGCTGTCCGTTTCGGAGATCGCGGAGGCGACGGAACGGCCGCAGCGCGTCGTCGGCATGCATTTCTTCAATCCCGCCCCTGTTCTGCCGCTGGTCGAGATCGTCCGCGGGCGCGAGAGCTCGGACGAAGCGGTCGATGCTGCCTACGGATGGGCAGCGCAGGCCGGCAAGCAGCCGGTGAGGTGCAACGACACCCCAGGATTCATCGTCAACCGCATCCTCATTCCGCTGTTGAACGACTGCGTGCGTGTGCTCGACGAAGCCGGGGTCACGCCGGAGGAGATGGACAAGGCGATGACCAACGGTGCCGGCTGGCCGATGGGCCCGTGCGCCCTCATCGATCTGATCGGCATCGACGTGCACGTGCACGCGTCAGAGGCTCTGCACGGAAAGCTCGCCGAGGAACGCATGGCACCGCCGGAACGCCTGGTGCGAATGCAGCAGGAGGGCGCGCTCGGCCGCAAGGCGGGGCGCGGCTTCTACGAGTACTAGTTGGCTAGGCGGCGAGTCGCTCGGGCAGTTCGACCACGACCTCCGGCAGCTGCGGGTGTCGCGCATGCGCCTCGCGCCAGATGGCCTCGGCCTTCTCCGCGTTGAGCGTCTCCAGCGCGACGGCGTGCATCGTGGCGATGGAAGCGAGCTCCACGAGACGCTCGGCCTCGATGTGGCTGATTTGCGAGGCCACGCTCGCGAGCGCATCGAGCCGCGCCACGAGTAGTCGCGACGTCCGCTCGGAACGAGTCAGTTCGGTCACGGCTTGCATCTTCGTGGCCGCATCGGACGGTCCTGCTCGCCCCGGTTCGGGCTTACGGTTGTCAGCAGCCGGCCGTCGCCGTCACCGCCTTACAATCTCCTTACGTTCCAATGATGCAGGGCACAATTGGAGCGTCGATACTGATTCGTGATGAGGCGGCTCCTCACCTTTGGCCTGCTCGTAGCCCTGGCTTTGCCCGCGGCCTCGGCTGCGCGTACCTACGGCGCCACCGACGGCACGCTCTCGGTGCAGGACGCGCGCGGCACGATCACGATCTCTGCCCGAGGTGGAGTCATCGGCAGCTTCGCACGCGGATCGGTGACGATCAGCGACCCGATCGACGGCGACGGCACCGGCCCCATCGTCACTGGTGACGACTTTCCGCCGATCGAGAAAAACGACACGACCACGACGTGGCGCGGGACGAAAGTTCGCTTCCGGATCATCGGTGGCTACTTCCGGATCGTCCTCAGAGGACGCGGAATCAACCTCTCGCTCGTCGGCAAGGGCAACGTGACGGTGGACGGGGCAGGCACCGGGGACGACGGTTCGTATTCCGTGAACGGCGGCGACTACCTCGCGCTGCCGGACTTCTTGTTCGCGTTCCCTCTGTCGTCGACGAGTCCCTAGAGGCGCGCTCCTGAGCGTCGGCACGCAGTCAGTGCTCGTCGTCGAGGACGAAGCGTCGATCGCGTCCTTCGTCTCGCTCTACCTGAAGAACGCCGGCTACGAGGTGCGGACCGCGTCGAACGGCACCGACGCGCTTGCATCCGCGCAGAGCGAACAGCCGTCGCTGATCGTGCTCGATCTGATGCTGCCGGACATCGACGGCATCGAGATCTGCCGGCGCATCCGCCAGAAGTCCGATGTGCCGATTCTGATGCTGACCGCACGCGACGAGGACGTCGACAAGATCATCGGCCTCGAGGTCGGCGCCGACGACTACATGACGAAGCCGTTCAATCCGCGGGAGCTCGTGGCGCGCGTGAAGTCGATCCTGCGTCGCGCCGCGCCCGAGCGGAAGGAGCCCGAGAGCGCGGTCCTCCAGCACGGGGACCTCGTGATCGACGCCGGCCGGCGGGAGGTGAAGGTCGGCGCCGAGGAGATCCAGCTCGCACCCAAGGAGTTCGACCTCCTCTGGGAATTGCTCGACCATCGCGGCCTCGTGCTCACGCGTGACCAACTGCTCGAGCGGGTCTGGGGGTACACCTTTGCCGGAGACACGCGGACGGTGGACGTTCACGTGCGCCAGCTGCGGCGAAAGCTCGGCGAGGCCTCGCCGATCGTGACCGTGTGGGGGGTCGGCTACAAGGTCTCGCCCGCGCGGGATGCGGTCAAGGCCTAGCAGTACCTTGTAGGTCCTGATGTTCAGCTCGCTGCGTTTCCGGCTGCCGGCGCTCTTCCTGCTCGGCATCGTCGTGAGCGGGCTCATAGCGTCGGTGGTGGCGCTTCGGCTCTTCCAGGGCTACGTCCTCAACCGGTCCAAGGCCGATCTTCGCCGCGAGGCGGTCGGTCTCACGGAGGTCTTCGCCCAGCAGGCGATCACGGCCAACGACACCGGCGCACTGCCGCGCATCGCGAGACAGCTCGAACGCGCGACCGGCGATCAGCTCTTCTACGTAGGCGTGTCGCCGGTCCCCGGCAAGAACGTCGGACTGGAACTCCTACGGCAGAGCACCGTTGATTGGCGTTCGGGCAGGACGATTACGTTCGAGTTCACACCACCGCGTGCGAACAAGACCTATGTCGCGGTTGCGCGTCCGCTGAAGCTGGAGAAGAAGGGGCCTGCGTTCGGTGACCTGATCGTCGCGAAGCCGAAGACGGAGTTGACTCAGCAGCTGGTTCCGCTGCTCGAACGGCTGGCGCTCGCGTCGCTCGGCGGCATCCTCGTAGCGGGGTTGCTCGGCTGGTACCTGTCGCGCCGGATCACTCGGCCCGTCCTGGCGCTGTCGCGCGCGACGGACGAGATCGCGCGCGGAAGCTACGACGTCGACCTTCCAGAGGTTCGCGGCAGCGATGAGATCGGGCACCTAGCCGACAGCTTCCGGCAGATGGCTACGCGCCTCTCCGATGCCGAGCGTCAGGAACGCAACTTCCTGATGAGCGTCTCGCACGAGCTGCGCACGCCTTTGACTGCGATCCGCGGTCATGTCGACGCTCTCCGGGAAGGAGTCGCGGAGGATCCCGAGGCGCGCGCAGCCTCCCTCGAGGTGATCGCGCGGGAGGGCGCGCGGCTGGAGCGGCTCGTCGGTGACGTCCTCGATCTCGCGAAGCTCGAAGCACATCGCTTCACCGTGCACACGGAGGAAGTGGACATGGAGCGGCTTTGCGATCAGGCGTACAACGCGTTCGGTGAGGAGGCCCGCCGCCGCAGCATCGACTACGCGAAGCGGTTCGAGGCGCAGCCCACCATCCTCTCCGACGGCGACCGCGTGTTGCAGATCATTTCCAACCTGCTCTCGAACGCGTTTCGCTGGACCCCGGACGGCGGGCGCGTGCAGCTCGAGCTGAGCGCGTCGAACGGCCGCGTGTCGGTTGCGATCGACGACAACGGCCCGGGCGTCGCGATCGAGGAACAGGAGAGGATCTTCAGGCCGTTCTGGTCGCGGGACGATTCGGGCACCGGGCTCGGCCTCGCGATCGCGCACGAGCTCGCGGCGGCGCTGGGTGGAAGCATCGCGCTCGACTCGCGCCCCGGCGAGGGCAGTCGCTTCCAGCTCGTCCTCCCGTCCGGGCCGGAATAGTCTCCGGTCCGCATGGGCCTTCCGAAGACGACACCCGTCTACGAGCTGCCACGCCGGCGCTCGCCGCTTCGTGCGGCGCTCGTCTCGTTGCGACCCCGGCAGTGGACGAAAAACCTGCTCCTCCTCGCGGGGATCATCTTCGCCGCGAAGCTCGGCGATCTCAGCCGGTGGGCCGAGGCGCTCGCCGCCTTCGCCGCCTACTGCGCGGCATCGAGTGCGAGCTACCTCGTGAATGATGTCCGCGATGCGCCGCACGACCGCGTGCATCCCAGCAAGCGCTTGCGGCCGATCGCACGGGGCGAGCTGTCGCCGCGCCTGGCCGAAGCGCTCGCGGCCGTGTTGGTCGTTGGGGCAGTGCTGCTCGTGGCACCGCTGGGCCTGGCCTCGATCCTGTTCCTCGGCACCTTTTTCGCGCTGCAGGCGGCGTACACGCTCTCGCTCAAGCACGTGGTCTTGCTCGACGTGATGACGATCGGCGGCCTGTTCGTCGTCCGTGCAGCCGCGGGCGCAGCGGCGGTACACGTGAGGATCTCGCCGTGGCTCCTGCTCTGCACGGCGCTGCTCGCGCTCTTCCTCGCGCTCGCGAAACGCCGGGGCGAGCTCGTGCTCGTCGGCGCCGAGGCGACTCCCGGGCGGCCCGTGCTCGAGGGGTACTCACTCGCGCTCGTCGACCAGCTGGTGACCGTCGTGGCCGCGTCGACGGTGATCTCGTACTGCCTGTACACGTTCACGGCGCGGGAGTCGAAGGCGATGATGATCACGATCCCCTTCGTCCTCTTCGGGGTGTTCCGCTATCTACTCCTCATGCACCGGCGCGACCTCGGCGAGGAACCGGAAGAGATCCTGTTGCGCGACGCGCCGATCCTGCTCTGCATCGCAGGCTGGGCCGTCACCGCGGCGGTCATTCTCTCGGTGACCTAGAGAGAGTGAGACGCTAAGAGCTGGCTGCGTCCGGACGGCGGTCTTCCATCCGGTAGACGACGGCGCCGCGGTTCTCCTGCATGCCTTGCTCCAGCCTGCTGATGACACTCTCCATGCGCGCAAGCCTCGTGTCGACGCCCTTCCAGCCGGATGAGACGAGGTCCACGAGCAAGGCGAGGTCGTCGACGCGCGCACTGCGCTCGCCGAGCAGGTCGCCCTCGAGGCGTTCGAGTCGCCGGAGGACCTGGTTCATCAGCCCGCGGATCTCGGCGAGGTTGCGTCCAACCGGCTGCGCCTCGTTGCGCACTGCTTCGCCGACGCGCGCCGGCAGTGTCTCTTCGAGTGCCGCCGCTGCGGCTGCGAGCGAGTCGACCTGCTCGCGTGCTCGGATGAGGAGGCTGTCGAGGGCGGCGCCTTCCGCCCGCTGCTCGACCCGTTCCTGTGCGCGCTCGACGACGCTGTCGTCCATGTCCGGCAAGGGTACCGTGGGCACCGGATGAAAACGAGGGAGCTCGAATATGACCTCCCGCCGGAGCTTGTTGCTCAGCATCCCGTGGCGCGCCGCGACGAGTCGCGACTGCTGGTCTACCCACGCGTGTCCCAGAGGGTGCACGAGCGCAGGTTCGCAGAGCTACCGGACGTGATCGGCGACGCGCTGGTCGTCGTCAACGACACTCGGGTCGTCCCGGCTCGGATTCCGATCGAGGGGCCGAAGGGCGAGGTCCTGCTGCTCGAGCGACTCGATGAGGACGGGCTCTGGGAAGGCCTGGCCCGCCCGACGCGGCGCCTGCGGCCCGGGCGCCGCTACGGGCCGATCGAGCTGCTCGAGCACCTCGGTGAGGGACGCTGGCGTCTCCGCCTGCACGGCGAGCCTGCGGGCGAGACGCCGCTGCCCCCGTACATCACCGAGCCGCTCGCCGACCCGGCGCGCTACCAGACCGTCTTTGCGCGCGACGCGGGCTCGGCCGCCGCGCCGACGGCCGGCTTGCACTTCACAGAGGAGCTGCTCGCGCGGCTCGACGTCGAGCGCGTCACGTTGCACGTGGGGCTCGACACCTTCCGTCCGGTTGTCGCCGAAGACCTCGGCGAGCACCAGCTGCACGGCGAGCGGTACGCCGTGACGCCTGACGCGTGGCGGCGCATCAGCGCTGCACCCAGGGTGTTGGCCGTGGGGACGACCACCGTGCGTGTTCTCGAGACGCTCGCGCGCGGTGGGCCCCTCTCCGGCCGCACCGATCTCTTCGTCACGCCGGGCTTCGAGTTCCTGCGAACGGATGCACTGCTGACGAACTTCCATCTCCCGCGTTCGACGCTGCTCGCGCTGGTGATGGCCTTCGCAGGGGTGGAGGAGACGCGGCGGCTTTACCGGACGGCGGTCGAGCAGCGGTACCGCTTCTATTCGTTCGGCGATGCGATGCTGGTCTTGTGAACGTCCGCCGCGCGCACCAGGAAGATGCCCTGACCGTCGCCGCGCTGCTCGACGAGGCAACGGAGTGGGTCGGTGACCTCGGCTTCAGCCAGTGGCCGCTGCCGTTTCCCCGCGAACAGCTCGCCGCAGCGATCGACCGCGGTGAGGTCTACGTGGTCGAGTCGGAGGAAGGCGAGGCGGTGGCGACCGTCTCGATGCTGCTCGACGACCCGACCTACTGGGGCGAGCGGCCGCCGGACGCTTTCTACGTGCACAAGCTCGCCGTGCGGCGCGACCGGGCCGGGCGCGGGATCGGCGCGGCGATCGTCGAGTGGGCGAACGCCGAAGCGGCCGAGGCGGGGCGTGAGTTCCTCCGGGTCGACTGTCTCGGCGACAACCCGGGGATCCGCGATTACTACGAGGAGCTCGGCTTCGAGCATCGCGGCGACCTCGTCCTCGACGGCCGCAACATGAGCCTGTACGAGCGGCCCGTTCGATGAGCGACACGTATACCGTGACCGCGACGGACGGCGCGGCGCGGGCGGGACTCCTCCGCACCACGCACGGTGAGGTGCCGACGCCGGCTTTCATGCCCGTCGGGACGAAGGGGACGGTCAAGACGGTGGATCCCGAAGAGCTGCGCGCGCTCGGCACGCCGATCCTCCTCGGCAACACGTACCACCTGCACTTCCGTCCGGGAGAAGACGTGATCGCCGAGCTCGGCGGGCTGCATCGCTTTATGGGCTGGGACGGACCGATCCTCACCGACTCCGGCGGCTTTCAGGTCTTCTCGCTGCGCGACACGATCGTCGCTGTCGACGACGACGGCGTCACCTTCCGTTCCGTCTACGACGGTGCTGCCGCGCGCTTCACTCCCGAGTCGGTCGCGGGGATTCAGGCCGCGCTCGGCTCGGACATCGCAATGTGCCTCGACATCTGTCCGCCCGCCGACGTTCCGCGCGCGGAGCTCGCGGAGGCAGTGCGGCGGACGACGCTGTGGGCTCGCCGCCAGCACGATGCCCCGCGCGCCCAGGGCCAGCTCCTGTTCGGGATCGCGCAAGGCGCGTCCGACTCCGAGTTGCGCCGCCGCTCGATCGCGGAGATCGCCGAGCTCGGCTTCGACGGTCACGCGCTCGGCGGCCTCGCGATCGGTGAGGAGCGAGGAGTGATGTTCGAAACGACGGAGTGGGCCGCGAACGAGCTTCCGGCGGACAAGCCGCGTTACTTCATGGGCATCGGCGATCCGGAAGGCGTGCTCGAGGTGATCGAGCGCGGCGTCGACATGTTCGATTGCGTGCTACCGACGCGGACTGCCCGCACGGGTAGCGCGCTTACGTGGGAGGGTCGGCTGAATCTCCGCAACGCCCGCTTTGCCCGCGACCCCGGTCCGCTGGACGAGAGCTGCCCGTGTCCAGCCTGCACCCGGTTCAGCCGTGCCTATCTGCGCCACCTGATCAACCAGGAAGAGCTGCTGGGGCTACGCCTCCTGAGCCTCCACAATCTACGATTCGTCCTTGACCTGACCGCGAACGCGCGTGCGGCGATCGAGGAAGGCCGGCTGGCGGCGTACAAGTCCGAAGCGCTCGGCCGGCTCGCATCGGCCGCCGCCTGAGGAGGCCTGGTGTCTGCCTACATTTTCGTCCTCGTTCTGTTGGCCCTGATGTGGTTCCTGATCATCCGGCCGCAGCGCCGTCGTCAGCAGGAGGCGCAGCGGCTGCTCACGCAGATCGCCGTCGGGAAGGAGATCGTCACCGCGGGCGGCCTCTATGGGACGGTCACCGCGGTCGAGGGCGACGAGGTGCGGGTCGAGGTCGCAGAAGGAGTCGAGGTGAGGATCGCCAAGCGTGCGGTGGCCGGAGTAGTGAGCGAGGACGAGGAGCCGGAAGAGGCGCCTGAGGAGGCGCCTGAGGAGGCGCCGGACGAAGAGACCCCGGCTACCCTTCCACCTGATTCCGCTTGAAAGATCGCCGTAACCACCTGATTGTGCTCGGCTGCATCTTGGCGGCGCTCGTAGGCGTCGCCTTCATGGCTGCCCCGGGCTCGCCGGCTTACAAGAAGCCGACGCTCGGCCTCGACCTGCAGGGGGGCCTCGAGGTCGTCCTGAAGGCGGTCCCGCCGAAGAATCACAAGCTGACTTCGGACGACATCAGCCGGTCGATCGACATCATGCGACAGCGGATCGACAAGCTCGGCGTCTCGGAGCCCGAGATCCGCAAGCAGGGCGCGGACCAGATCGTGATCCAACTCGCCGGCGTGCACGACCCGGCAGCGGCCGCGAAGCTGATCGGCAAGACCGCCGTGCTCGAGTTCTACGACTTCGAGGCGGATCTCACGGGCCCGTCGGTCAACGGCCTGACCGCGCGGGTCCCGGTGGCGTCTGCCAGCCTCTTCGACCTGCTCTCGGCACCGCAGACCCGCGCGCTTGCCGACAAGGGGACGCCGTCGCAGTGGTACCTCTTCAACTCGAAGAAGGTGGTGCGGGCCGGGCCGACGCCGACGAAGCAGGCGCTGCTCGCGACGCAGGTCGTGCAGAAGCCGGTCGCGAAGGGTGGCCTCGGCAAGCACATCCCGAAGGACTGGACGGTCTTGAAGGTGCCGCAGAACACGGTCGTTGTGAGCTGCGATGCCGCCAGTGGCAACTGTCTCAGCGCCCAGCAGATCACTTCCAAGACCGGCTTCTACCTCCTCAAGCACCGGGAGGCCGACAAGAACGGCCAGAACGCCATCCCCGAGATGACGGGGGGCGACCTCAAGCTGTCCGGCACGCGTGCGGACTTCGACACGCAGACCAGCCAGCCGGTCGTCCTGATGCAGTTCACAGGCAAGGGCAAGAAGATCTTCCACACGATCACGCGCCGCGAGGCCCAGCGCGGGGCCCTCATCTGCCAGGGACGCACCGACTCCACGTCGGTCCAGAACTGCGTGCAGCACTTCGCGATCGTGCTCGACGGTCAGATCCAGTCGGCGCCGTACATCGATTTCGTCCGCAACCCGGACGGCATCCCCGGTGACAACGGCGCACAGATCGACATGGGCAGCAGCGGCGGGATTGGCGACGCCAAGCGCCTAGCGCTCGTCCTGCAGACCGGCGCACTGCCGGTCACGTTCGAGACAGCCGAGCGAACCGACGTGTCGGCCACGCTCGGGAAGGACTCACTGAGCCAGGCGAAGAAGGCGGCGCTCGTCGGCCTCCTGGTCGTCGCGCTCTTCCTCCTGCTCCTCTACCGCTTCCTCGGTCTCGTCGCGGTGGTCGGGCTCGGGATCTACGCGGCCTTCCTCTACGCGGCGATCCTGCTCTTCAACGTCACGCTGACGCTGCCGGGCTTCGCGGGACTGATTCTCACGATTGGAGTTGCCGCCGACGCGAACGTCGTCGTCTTCGAACGCATCAAGGAAGAAGTGCGCGCCGGTAAATCCGTGCGCGCGGCGATCTCGGCCGGCTACTCGAAGGGGTTCCACACCATCCTCGACGCGAACGTCGTGACGGCGATCACGGCGCTCGTTCTCTTCGCCGTCGCGACGGCCCAGGTGAAGGGCTTCGCCCTCATGCTTCTGATCGGCACCGTGATCTCGCTGGTCACCGCGGTCGGCGCCACGCGCGCGATGCTCGGTCTGCTCGGCGGCTTCTCCTGGTTCAACAAGCCACGTTTCATGGGCGCGCAGGGTCAGCAAACGGCGAGGTGGCTGCAGATCGACTTCATGCGCAAGCGCTATCTCTGGTTCGCCATTTCCGGCGCGATCCTCGTGCTCGGAATCGGCGCGCTGGGCCTCAGGGGCCTCAACCTCGGTATCGACTTCAAGGGCGGCACGCAGCTCTCGTTCAAAACACCGACGGCGCACACCACTGGCGACGTGCGTCAGATCATGGGCGATCAGGGGTACAACGACGCGGTCATCCAGGGCCGCGGCGCGAGCACGAACAGTGAGTACAAGAGCTTCCAGGTCCGCACCAAGGCGCTCTCGAGCGACAAGCTGACATCGGTCACCCGGGAGCTCGAGGACAAGCTTCAGGCGACTGCCCCGGGAGCGACCACCGTCTCGTCGAGCTTCGGCCGCCAGATTGCGAAGTCGGCGATCATCGCCGTCGTCTTCTCGCTCTTCCTGGTCGTCCTTTACATCGCGATCCGGTTCGACCTCAAGTTCGCGGGTCCCGTGATTGCCGCCATGCTGCACGACGTCCTCATCTGCATCGGCATCTATGCGCTCTTAGGCAGGGAGGTGACGAGCTCCACCGTTGCGGCGATCCTGACCGTGCTCGGCTATTCCATCTACGACACGATCATCATCTTCGACCGCGTCCGCGAGAACATTCCGATCATGCGCCGCTCCTCCATCGCGACGATTGTGAACGTCTCGCTTTGGGAGACGATTCGCCGCTCCCTGGCGACCTCGTTCATCACGCTACTGCCGGTCGGGGCCCTGTTCCTCTACGGGGGTGCAACGCTCAAGGACTTCGCGTTCGCGCTGATGGTCGGCATCGCCTCCGGCGCCTATTCGTCGATCTTCATCGCCGCACCGCTGCTCACGATCCTCAAGGAGCGCGAGCCGGAATACGTGCGGCGCAAGGGCGAGACGCTCAGCAAGAGCGGCATGGACGCTGTCCTCGAAGAGGCGGAGGAGGAGGCCGCGGACGAGCCCGCGCCGGAGCTCGTTCCCGTCCCGACCCTCGATGGACCCGCGGCTGCCGCCGCAGCTGCGAAACGCGAACGCCGGCGCCAGCGCAGGCGTGCGCGCCCGCATGGACGAGCCCGTTAGACGTCTATTGCTCGCGCTCGTCGGTGCCGTGGCGCTGACGGCGGAACGCGCGGACGAGCTCGCGGATTCACTCGCCCAGCGCGGTGGGATGAGCAAGGAGGAGGTGCGCGCTTTCATCGATGAAGCGACGACGCGGTGGCGCGGTGACGCCGTTCGGGTCGGCGAGCGCGCCGGCGCGACACTCAACGGCGCGTTTCGGGAGCTCGGTCTCGTGACCCGCGACGAATGGGACGAGCTCGAGCTCCGCGTCGCGCAGATCGAGCACAGATTGCGGCTCGTGGAGTCACGGCCACGTGCCGTGCCTCCAGCAAGCACTTAGCCGGATCCCCAGCTACCCTTCCGGGCGTGGGGCTTCGCCGACTTCGCGGGGAGCTCGTGCTCGGTTGGGCCGCCGCAGTGGTGGGAGCCACCGGCATCGCCTCTGCGCTCACTCCTGAGTTCGCCAACCGCTCCGACTTCGTCCGCGGCGTGCTCCCGCCTGGTTTTCCCGGCGCCGCGCGCATCCTGGCCCTCACCTTCGGACTGACGCTCATCTGGCTCTCGCGCTCGCTGGCGCGCAGACGTCGTCGCGCGTGGCAGCTCGCGGTGGTGCTGGTCGTCGGGTTGGCGATTGCGCATCTCGCGAAAGGCCTCGACGTCGAGGAAGCGTCGCTGAGCCTCCTCGTGCTCGCGGCGTTGTATCGGTTCCGCAAGCGCTTCGACGTGCCCGGCGATCCACTTTTCGTGCGGCCCCTGGTCGTCACCACGCTCGCGTTCGCGACGACCGCCGCGTTGGTCGTGGTGCTCGACGTGCGGGGATTCCGCGGTGACCGGATCGAAGACGTCCTCGCGGCCTTCAGCCTCGTGCTCGGCTTCCGGACGCTGCACCTCTGGCTCCGGCCGATCTCGCAACGGGTTCGTCAGTCCGCCGAGGAGAGGCGCCTCGTCCGCAGGCTTGTCCGCTCTCATGGCGACGACAGCCTCGCCTTCTTCAGCCTCCGTCGGGACAAGAGCTACTTCTTCTCGCCGACGCGGAAGAGCTTCGTCGCGTACAAGGTCGTCGGCGGCTGTGCGCTCGTGAGCGGCGATCCCGTCGGCGACAAGGCCGAGCTACCGCAGTTGCTCGCGGAGTTCCAGCGCGTCTGTCACACGCGCGGCTGGCGGCTCGCGCTTCTCAGCGTCAGCAGCGAGCTGCTGCCGGCGGCGCGCGCGCTGGGGCTGCGCGCGATCAAGATCGGCGACGAGGCGGTCGTGCGACCGGCCGGGTTCTCCCTCGAGGGCCGCGCGATTCGAAAGGTCCGGCAGTCGGTCACGCGCCTGGAACGTGAGGGCTATCGGTTCCGCGTCGTCGCCGCCGGTGAGGTCGAGACGACGCTGCGCGAGGAGCTGGAGAGCGTCTCCGCTGCCTGGCGCGGCTCGAACGTCGAGCGCGGCTTCTCGATGGCGATGGACGACCAATTCCGCGAGCCCGAGACCTTCTTTGCAATCGCTGAGCGGGGTGAAACGGTCGGCGGTTTCCTCCATGTCGTGCCGAGTGGACGTGGTTTCTCGCTGGGTGCGATGCGCCGGCGTCGCGACACGCCCAACGGCCTGATGGAATACCTGATTGTCGAATTGCTCGGCTGGGCGCGTGAGCGCGACGCGGAGGAGATCTCGCTCAACTTCTGCGTGTTCGCCGATCTGATCGCCGACACGCCTCGGAACAAGCTTCAGTCCGTCGCGCGGGCAACGTTGCGCGTAGGCGATCGATTCTTCCAGTTGGAACGGCTCCTGATTTTCAGCCGCAAGTTCGCGCCCGAATGGCGTCCGCGCTACCTCTGCGTTGAGCGGCTTTCCGATCTGCCGCTCGTCGGAGTGGCGTATCTGCGGGTCGAGTCGCTCCTGACGCCGCCGGGCCCGTGGGCGAAGCGCGGCCCGCTGAAGGTTGTTTAGAGGCCTGATGTGAAATTCCGCCGGGCCGGATGACGCACCAGACCCGGCGCCGGATCAGCACGCTCGCCCGCGGCACGTAGCTCCGCTACGCACCGCGAACGACCGCACTGCCCGACTTGGTCTGGAGCGCCCTCCGACGACGGCCGAATTCCACACCAGACCTCTCTAACCAACCACTCGGAAGAGGCGGCCGCTGCCGACCGACACGGCGTAGAGCGTCCCGTCTGCGCCTTCACCGAAGCTCGCGAGCTGCCCGATGTGGGGCTGTTCTTCGCGCAGGTCAACGGCGCGACCGCCCTCGACGCGCAGGCTCCAGATCGTGCCGGTGCACCAGTCGCCGAAGAAATAGCGCCCGAACGCGGCGGGCTCGCTCCGGCCGCGGTAAACATAGCCGCCCGTCACCGAGCAGCCCTTCTTGTGCGAGTACACGCTGACCGGAGCGACCAGGTCGCCGGGACCCGCCGGAGCTCCGGCGCCGTAACGTGCGCGCCCTTCGTAGACCCGCCAGCCGTAGTTCGCGAGGGTATCGAGTTGGCCGTGCGCACGGAAATCGATCTCTTCCCAGGCTTGCTGGCCCACGTCTCCTATGTACAGGTCACCGGTTGCGCGATCGAACGAGAAGCGCCAGGGATTGCGCAGGCCGTAGCCGACGATCTGCCAGCGTGCGCCTCGTTTGGACGGATCGATCCGAAGCAGCTTGCCCAGCCGCTCGCGGCGGTTCTGCGCCCGGTTGCCCGGATCGCCGGTAGAGCCGCCGTCGCCCATGCCGACGTAGAGCAGCCCGTCAGGGCCGAATTGCAGCTGGCCGCCGTTGTGATTCGGATACGGCTGGCGCACGAAAAGGAGCTGCCGTGCGCTGGCGAGGTCCGCCCTGCCGTCTTGCGAGTGGAACTCGACGACGCGCGTATCACCGTGCTTGTCTGTGTAGTCGACGTAGAGCAGATGGTCCTTCTCATAGGTCGGGCTGAACGCAACAGACAGCAGGCCGCGCTCGCCGCCGCTTGCGACTCTCGAGCGGATGTCGAGCAGGGATCCCGCGATGCGCCGTCCTTCTACGTAGCGGATCGTTCCGGCCTGCTCGACGACGTAGAGACGATCGGGCTGCCCAGGCGCCGTTCCGACGAACGTGGGGCTGTGGAAGCCGGAGACGTACGGCCGGAGATTGGCGCCGGTCGACGGCTGCCCGGAACGAACGAAGGGCTTCACGATCACGATGAGCACGACGACGCCGATCGCGCCGGCCAGCTTCGCAGCGAGGATCAGGGCTGACCTGAGCCGCTCCCGCCGCAACACACGACCAGCGTACAGTTCCGTGCAACACTTGAAGCAGTGGCGCAAACGGCAACCCGCAACTTCGGACGTTTGTCGGAGATCGCTCAGGTCGCGGTCCGGCACGGCTTCGGCTACTGGTTCGACACTCATCGGCTGACCGATCTCTTCCCGCGGCGCGGGAGTCGGCTCGAGGTCGACGGTCAGCCTTCCCAGCGTGGCCAGCATCTGCGGGAGATGCTCGACGAGCTCGGCCCGACTTTCGTCAAGTTCGGCCAGTTGCTCTCGACGCGGCCTGACGTGCTCCCGCCCGACATCATCGCGGAGCTGCGCGGCCTGCAGGACGACGTCCGCCCGTTTCCGATCGAGGACGTCGAGAAGGTGATCGAGGAGGATCTCGGCCTCACGATCGCCCAGCTCTTCGCGGAGTTCGACGAGACGCCGATCGCCGCAGCGTCGATCGGACAGGTGCACCGCGCGACCCTGCCGAACGGCAAGGAGGTCGCCGTCAAGGTGCAGCGCCCGGGCGCGCCGCGACAGATCGAAGCGGACGTGGCGCTTCTGTATCAGGCGGCGCGCATCGCCAAGGAACGTGTGCGTGCGCTCGACTTCATCGACGCGCAGCAGCTCGTGGACGAGTTCGCGCGCTCGATCCGGCAGGAGCTCGATTACCGCCTGGAGGCACGGAACGCGGACACGTTCCACCGGCACTTCGCCGGCCATCCGCATGTTCGCGTGCCGAAGGTCTTCTGGAGCTATACGCGCACCCGCGTGCTGACTCTCGAGTGGATCGACGGCATCCAGGTCGCGGATCTGGATCCGGAACATTGGTCGCTCGAAGACCGGCGCGACATCGCGTACCTGATGACGGAGACGTGGATGACGATGATCTTCCGCCACGGGTTCTTCCACGGCGACCCGCATCCGGCCAACGTGCTCGTGCTCGGCAACGGCGACCAGATCGGTCTCGTCGACTTCGGCGCCGTCGGGAAGCTGACGGACGACGACATCACGAAGCTGACCCGACTGTTCATCGATGCCGCCGCAGAGAACGTCGACGCGCTGCCCCGCCGCCTGGCCGACCTCGGAGTGCGCTACCCGAAGGAGCGGGAGGAGGAATTCCTCGCCGAGCTGCGCGAGATCTACTACAGGTACTACGGGGCCAGCCTCGCCGAGATCGACCCGCTGCAGGTCATCCGCGAGGCCTTCCAGCTGATCTACTCGATGAACCTCCGCCTACCCTCGCGGTTCCTCCTGCTGGACAAGGCGATTGCGACGCTCGGTTCCGTCGGCGTCGATCTCTATCCGGACTTCAACGTCTTCGAGGTGGCGCGGCCCTATGCGCGCGCTTTGATGATCGAGCGGTTTACGCCGCAGCGGGTGGCGAGCCGCGCCCGGAAGGAATCGTTGCGGCTGGGGGCGATGGCGCTCGAGCTCCCGTACCAGATCCACGACGTGCTGGAGGAGTTCCGGGACGGCCAGATCGAGATCGGCTTCGTGCACAAAGGTCTCGACGATTTGCTCAACCGGCTGGACGTCGTCTTCAACCGGCTCGTGATCGCGATGATCGTCGCCGGCGGGCTGATTGGCTCGAGCCTGATCGGGATCTTTGCCAAGGCGGGCCCGCACCTGCTCGGGATCAACGTGATCTCGATCATCGGGTTCGCGCTCTCCGGCCTGCTCGGAGTGTGGCTCCTTTGGGGTGTCGTCCGAAGCGGCCGTTTGTAGATCGTTCGTCACGCTTTCGCGAGAAAGGACATCTGGTCGCACGGTCGCGCCGGCGCTACGTTCGCTCACATGTCGACGGCGCTCCTCCTCGCCGAGTCCCAGCCCGAGACGCGAGGCTTTCTCGAGCGGCATCTGACCAACGACGGCTTCAAGGTCGTCGATGCCGAGACGCGACCGGATCTCGTCCTCCTCGGAGACACGGCGGCGCTGGACGCGTGTCGCGCGCGTCACGGCGACGTTCCAGTCATCGTCCTCGGCGAGCCGGAGTCGGACACGGTCGACCGCGTCCGCGCGCTCGACCGTGGCTGCGATGACTTTCTGGCGAAACCGTTCGACTACGAGGAGCTACTGGCGCGCATCAGGGCCGTGTTGCGGCGGACGACGCCGGCGGCCCACGAGACGCTGCGGGCGGGGCCGATCACCGCAGACCTCGCGACGAGGTACGTAGCGGTGGACGGAGTCCCCGTCGCGCTCGCCACCAAGGAGTACGAGCTGCTGCTGAAGCTGATGACGGATCCGACGCGGGTGTTCACGAAGGAGCACTTGCTCAGGGAGGTCTGGGACTTTCGGTCGCTGGGAAGAACGCGAACTCTGGACTCGCACGCGTCGCGCCTTCGCCGAAAGCTTTCGGCCGCCCAACCCGGCAGCGTGTTCGTCATCAACGTGTGGGGAGTGGGTTACCGGCTGCTGGACGCATAGTTCGGCGCGAGCGCTAGGCTCACCGGCGTGGGGCGGGAGATCACCGACGAGGGGCGGAGGTGTCCGATGTGCGGCGGCTCGAAGTGGATCCTGCTGGACGGTGTCTCGACGCTCCAGGCCCTGGAGGGCGGGCTGCAGGCGATCGCCTACTCCTGCGACAAGTGCGGCTTCATGCGCTGGCACCGTTCTGACAAGGTTGAGTCGTGAGCGCGTTCGCCGGTCTCTCCTCGCTCGACCTTCAGCGCATTTGGAACAGCGTGCACGGCCGCGTCGTCCACGGCGAGAGGATCACGCTCGGCGTGATCGAGCTCGATCCCGACAGCCATGTCCCGGAACATCAGCACGAAAACGAGCAGCTCGGGATGTGTCTCAGAGGCTCGCTCGTGTTTCGCGTCGATGACGAAACCCGCGAGCTCGGTCCGGGCGACACGTGGTCGATTCCCGGCAACGTCCCGCACGAGGTCCAGGTCGGGCCGGAGGGTGCGGTCGTCATCGACGTATTCGTGCCGAGGCGTGACGACTGGCGCGAGGCCGAGCGTGTCGAGCAGCGCGAGCCTCGCTGGCCTTAGGAAATCACGGTCCCGTGCGGCGTGAGCTTCCGCGACGACCTTCTTGTCCGTTTCAGATGGATCGATGGGCATGCCGACATCCTCGGCGTCTTCGCCGAGGGTGGCTTTCTTGTTGCGGCATCTGAGGCGCTTGCCGCTCCGTTTGAGACGATCGACATCGCGAAGGTCGCGGCAGTGGAGGCTCGGGGATTCATCCTCGGCACGGCGGTCGCCATTCACCTCGGCGTTGGCTTCGTCCCGATCCGCAAGGCCGGCGCGATCCATCCAGGACCGAAGGCCGTTGGGCAAGCGGGCCCCGATTGGCGGGGGAACCAACCGACGCTGACGATTCAACGGGCTGCGCTGCGATCTAACGAGCGTGTGCTCTTGGTGGATGACTGGATCGAAACCGGAAGTCAGGCGTTGGCCGCTCGCGCGTTGATCGAGGATTGCGGGGCACATTACGCCGGTCTCTCAGTGCTCGTCGATCAATCCTCTGAGGAGGTGCGCAACACCCTTCGCCCGGTTGCCTACGTCGTGTCGTCCGTCGAACTACCATCGCAGTAGATCGTGGCGTGGTCGGCGCTAGCCCAGAATCTCAACCGTGTCTCCGTCCTGCAGCACATGCGCGCGGCCGACCTGCTGACCCTTGAAGCGCGCCGAGGGGCCCCAGACGCGTGCGCCCGTGCAACGCGCACCGAGGTCGTGGTGAATGGCGTCCGCGACGTCCAACACCGTGGCAGGCGGTTGCAGCGCAACCGGATGCTCGTCGTCCCGTAGATAGACGCGCATCAGTCCGGTCAGCTGCCAGATCGTCTCGCGCAGGCGCTCGACGCTCGAATCGTCGAGCACGCTGACCTCGACGACCTCAAGCTTCGGGAACGCCGCGCGCAGCGCGGCCCCGTCGGCCTCGTCGCTCTTCGTCGCCGCGATCACGGCCGGACGTTCGATCTCGGCCTCGGTCACCTCGTCCATGACCGCCCGCAGCTCATCGACCGGAGCGCCTGCGTCGTGGCAGAACAGGATCGCGTCTGCGCCGCGGAGCACGCCGAGGAGCGGACGTGCGCCGCCGCGACCGGCCGACGCACCCTCGATCAAGCCCGGGATCTCCACGAGCTGCACGAGCACGCCGCCGACCCGAGTTAGTGCCGGCACGGGTCTCGTCGTGGTGAACGCGTAGGCACCGGTTTTGATCTGGATGTTGGATAGCGCCTGCAGCAGCGACGACTTGCCCGCGTTCGGCGGGCCGACGAGTGCGATCTGCGCAGCGCCCTCGCGCCGGACGGCGATCGAGTCACGATGAGTCACGCGCTTCTGCACGCGCGTGTGGTCGAGCTGCGACTCGACCCACTTGCGGATGTCGGCGTAAGGGCCGTTCCTGTAGCCGGGCAGCTCGGTGAGGATCGCCCTCAGTTCGCGCACACGTTCGGAGCCGTCTTTGCCGACGAGCCGGCGCTTGATCAGTTGCATCTGCGTGCGATGCGGCATTGGCATCGCGTCACCTTCCTCTCAGACTTGCGGGAAGGCGCGCGCAACCCCGACCTGGGTCAGGTGCGCGTCCTGTCCCGCCGCTTCCACGGACGCTGTAGTCGGAAGCGGGGGACTAGCCGTGCTGCGTGCAGCAGATGGCTCGCCAGCGATGCATGGCTCGAGCCTACAGGATGGCGCCTTCGAGTCTCAGCAACGTTTCCTTGCGCTCGAGCCCACCGGCGTAGCCGGTGAGCTTCCCGTTCGCGCCGATTACTCGGTGGCAGGGCAAGATGATCGGCAGCGGGTTGCGGTTCATCACCATGCCGACGGCGCGAGCGGCACGGGGTCGCGCGGAGCGTGCTGCGAGCTCGCCGTAGGTGACGACCTCGCCGTAGGGGACGCGGGCGAGCTCGCGCAAGACGCGGCGGTTGAAGTCGGCGAGCAGCGCGACATCGAGCGGCAGGTCGAACTCTCGCCGCGTTCCCTCGAAATACTCGTCGAGCTCGCGGCGCGCGGGATCGATCGGCTTCGCCGAACGAAGCACCCGCACACCGAAGTCGCGGGCGAGGTGGTCGAGCTCGCGCTCTGGGTCAGCGTCATAGGAGATCCGGCAGACGCCGCGCTTGCTGGCGGCCACGAGCAGCGGGCCGACCGGCGAGTCGACGAAGTCGTAGGCGGCGTCGAGCAGGCCTTCGTCCGCGGCGGCGTTGCGGAAGCGACGGTCGAGGTCGGGGGAGACGGCGTTCATCGAAGCTCCTTCTGTCGTAGCCGGCGAATGCCGGCCGAGGCCGCCTGGCGGGCGGCTGTCGCGTTCGATCCGAGTGCGGCGCCGATGTCGGAGTAGTCGAGGTCGTAGCCGTAGCGCAGGACGACCGCGGCGCGCTCGGTCGGCGATAGCTGGTCGGCGAGATGCTCGAGTTGTGCGAAAGCGGGTCGGCTGTCGAGCGATTCGAGCTCGGGCAGATCGGCGTCGGCGCGTGGGCGGCGATGTTCGTCGATCGCGATCCGGCTCGCGATCGTGTACGCCCAGGCGCGGAGATGCTCGCCGTGCCGCAGGTTGGGATATGCGCGGAGCGCGCGGAGAAACGTCTCCTGGAACGCGTCCTCGGCGCGATCCCGTCCGAGCCTACGGACGAGGAATCCGAAGATCTCCTCCCGGTGCTGGTCGTAGAAGCGCTCGAAGGGCGGCAAGCTCATCCTCGACATCTTGAAACGCAGCGGGGGGCTCAGGTGTGAGGATCCCACCATGAGGGTCGCCGTCGTGGGCCACGTCGAGTGGGTCGAGTTCGTCCGGGTGGGGACAGTTCCCCTTCCCGGCCAGATCGTGCACGCGCTTGAGACCTGGGAAGAGCCCGGAGGAGCCGGGGCCGTCGCGGCGGCGCAACTGGCGCGGCTCGCCGGCTCCTGCTCGCTCTTCACTGCGCTCGGGTCCGACGAGCTCGGGCGTCGCTCCCGCGCCGAGCTGAGCCGGCTCGGCGTGGAGATCAGGGCGATTCCGGAGACCGAGGCGACCCGGCGCGCCTTCACCTACGTCGACGACACCGGCGAGCGGACGATCACCGTCCTCAACGAAAAGCTTCGGCCTCGCGGTGGGGACAGCAGGCTGCCCTGGCGCGAGCTCGCTGAGATGGACGGCGTCTATTTCGTGAGCGGCGACGCCGAGTCGCTGCACCACTGCCGCACGGCGCGCGTGCTCGTTGCCACGTCGAGGGAGCTGCCGACGATCCAGGAGGCCGGCGTGGAGCTCGATGCGCTGGTCGGGAGCGGGGAGGACGAGGCCGAGCTCTATCACCCGGGCGACCTCGTTCCGCCGCCAAAGGTGGCCGTGACGACGGCCGGCGGCCTCGGCGGCTGGCTGCAGCCGGGAGGTCCGTTCCGGCCGGCCCCGCTGCCGGGACAGGTCGTCGACACCTACGGAGCAGGCGACTCGTTCGCCGCGGGCCTGACCTTCGCGCTGGCGCGCGGCGATGCCGTCGAAGAAGCCGTGGCCCTCGCTGCCCGCTGCGGTGCCGCGGTCATGACCGGCCGCGGGCCCTACGCCGGGCAGCTCGGCGCCGAAGCTCTCGCCCCCTAGTGCCCCTGCCAGCAATACATGCCGGCTTCTAGCCCGCGATCACGCGGCGCCAGAGTCCACCCTCGCCCTTAGCAAGGCAGACCAGCCTTGCTGCGGTCGAGTGCGGCCTCTGGCTTGGTGCTCGCGACCTAGAAGCTCGGCGGCATTGCTGGCAGGGGCACCCGTCCGAAAATCCCCCTTCCGGGGTGGACAGGTGGGGGACGGTGGATTAAAGTGGGGCAAAGTGGTAATCTTCCCACGGCCCCCAGGATGCTCCTAGGCGCATACGACCACACACTCGATGACAAAAACCGTCTCACTCTTCCGGCCAGGTTCCGTGAAGCCTTCCTTGACGGTGTTGTCGTCACCCGCGGCCTCGACGGCTGCCTGTACGCCTTCCGTCGTGCGGATTGGGATCGACTCGTCGACTCGCGACTGTCCACGCTGGATCCGCTCAGCCCGGGGGGCCGCCGCCTCCAGAGGCACTTTTTCTCCGGAGCGTCCGAGGCCGAGCTCGACAAACAGGGCCGCGTGATGATTCCCGCCCAGCTGATCGAGCACGCGAAGCTGGGCAAAGAAGTCGTCGTAGCGGGTGTCAACGACCGGCTCGAGATCTGGGATCGCGCCGCCTGGCGCAAAGAGCTGGCAGAAGTCGAAGGGAGTGCGGAGGATGTTGCCGAACGTCTTGCAAACCAGCGCGACTGATCACGTCCCCGTTCTCGCCGACGAGGTGCGCGAGCTTCTCGCGGTCCGGCCGGGCGAGACGGTTGTCGATGCCACCTTCGGCGCCGGCGGCCATGCATCGCTGCTGGCCGCCGACCTGCAGGGAAGTGGGAAGCTGATCGCGATCGACCGCGATCCGGGCGCGCGCGTGTATTTCGACCGGCTGGCAAAGCACGTGGGAGCGCAGACACGGTTCTTGCGCGGCGATTTCTCGGTCGTCCTCGAACAACTCGCCGGCAACGGGGTCGAGGCGGATGCGATCCTGCTCGACCTCGGCGTCTCGTCGATGCAGATCGATCGCCCGGACCGTGGCTTCTCGTACACGGCCGACGCGCCGCTCGACATGCGCATGGATCCGTCCGCTGACGTCACCGCGGCCGGAATCGTCAACGAGGCGGCAGAGCGGGACCTCGCGATCATCTTCAAGCGCTACGGCGAGGAGCGGTATTCGCGGCAGATCGCGAAGGCGATCGTCAGGCGCAGGAAGGAGGAACCGTTCGAGAGGACCGGCGACCTCGTCGAGACGATCAAGGCTGCGATTCCTGCCCCTGCCCGTTTCGGCGACGGGCATCCGGCCAAGCGCGTGTTCCAGGCGCTACGGATTGCCGTCAACGACGAGCTGGGCGCCCTCGAGGCCGCGCTGCCGTCCGCCTTCTCGATGCTGCGGCCCGGCGGCCGGCTCGCCGTGATCAGCTTCCACTCCCTCGAGGACCGGATCGTCAAGCGCTTCATGCGGGATCGCGAGCGCGGCTGCGAATGCCCGCCCGACTTCCCGGTCTGCGTGTGCGGCAAGACGCCGGAGCTCCGCTCGACCTCGCGGAAGGCGATCCGCCCGAGTGCCGCCGAGACCGCGGCGAATCCACGGTCGTCCTCGGCCCGCCTCCGCGTGGGAGTAAAGACGTAGTCGTGGCCCTCCCGGCCACATTCGGCGGCGCCTGGCCCGCGATCACGCGGCGCCAGCGCCCACCCTCGTTCTTACCAAGGCTGACAGCCTTGGCTGCGAACGAGTGCGGCCGCTGGCTTGGTGCTCGCGACCCAGGCATCCACCAATGCGACCGGCAGGGCCACTGATGGCCGCCTGGGCCGCCGCCGCCAGGGCCGAGGAGACAGCCGCCCCGCTGCGATCGCGACCTCGTGTCGCCAAGCGCCAGCAGCGGGTGACCGGCGGGGTCTTCTGGATCGGGATCGTTGCGACGCTGCTCGCCGGCGTAGTCGCGACGAACGTCGCCGTGCTGCGTCTAAACATGAAGCTCGACCGCCTCGGCCGTGAGCGCTCCGACCTGCGCGCTCAGAACGCGGAGCTCTCGTCGCGGCTGTCGAGTGCCGCCTCCGCACCGCGAATCCAGAAGCTGGCGGCGAAACGGCTCGGTCTGGTCCAGGCGACCTCCGACCAGACTCACTACTTCACCCTCCACCCCTAACCGGTGGCTCTTCCGGCCCCATTCGGCGGCGCCTGGCCCGCGATCACGCGGCGCCAGAGTCCGCCCTCCTCCTTGCCAAGGCTCCCAGCCTTGGCCGCGGAGGAGTGCGGCCCCTGGCTTGGTGCTCGCGACCCAGGCATCCACCAATGGAACCGGAAGAACCACCTGTGAACCGCCTCGTCAACCGGCGGATCAGGCTCTTTCTCGCGGTTCTGGGCCTCGCGTTCGCGGGGCTGCTCCTGCGTGCAACGTGGCTGCAGTCGGTTCGCGCCGAGTCGCTGTCGAGCATGGGGCGGACGCAGCACCGGGAATCGGTCACCATCCCGGCCGGGCGCGGCACCATCTTCGACCGCAGCGGTCTCGAGCTCGCGCTGGGCGAGCGCGCGACCACCGTCTATGCCAACCCGATGCAGATCGCGAATCCGCGGCAGGCCGCACTGGCGGTTGAACGCACGCTCGGGGTGAACGCCGACAAGATCTTCCCGAGCCTCGCGGACCGTTCGCGCGGCTTCGTCTACGTCGCACGTCAGGCCGACCCGACGCGCGCTGCCGCCCTGCAGCGGCTGAAGCTTCCCGGCTTCGGCTTCTATCCAGAGGAGCGTCGCAACTACCCACAGGGATCGGTGGCCGCGCAGATCCTCGGCTTCGTCGGAACCGACGGCAGCGGGCTGTCGGGCCTGGAGTTTCAATTCAACCGCGTGCTCGCGGGCCGCCCCGGCAAGGAGACCGTCGTCAAGGATCCAAGCGGCCAGGTGATCGACGTCCAGGGCGAGCGCCCGGAGGTTCCGGGACGCGACGTGTACCTCACGCTCGACCACAGCATCCAGGCGAACGCCGAGGAGGTGCTGCGCGAAACGGTCCGCAAGTGGAGCGCCAAGAGCGCAAGCGCGATCGTGCTCGACCCGCGCACCGGCGCGATTCTGGCGATGGCCGTGCAGCCCGGCTACGACGCGAATCGTTTCACCTCCGCACCGGTCGACCTGCAGCGAAACCGAACGGTCACGGACACCTACGAGCCGGGCTCGACGTACAAGCTGATCACGGTGGCGGGTGCGCTCTCGGAGCGGATCGTCAAGCCGACGACGCGCTTTACGCTGCCGTACTCGTTGCACGTCGCCGACCGGGTCATTCACGACGCGGAGGAGCGCGGCACCGTGAACTACTCCGTCGCGCAGATCCTGGCGCACTCGTCCAACATCGGCGCGATCAAGCTGGCGCAGCTGCTCGGCCGCGCGCGCCTGTCCTCCTGGATCACGAAGTTCGGATTCGGGCGCATGACGGGCATCGACTTTCCCGGCGAGAGCCCGGGCATCGTCCTGCCGCCGGACAAGTGGTCCGGCTCGACGATCGGGAACGTGCCGATCGGCCAGGGGATCGCTGTCACGCCCGTTCAGATGGCGGCGGCCTACGCAGCGATCGCGAACCGCGGCGTCTGGTCCAGGCCGCACCTCGTCGACCACGTCGCGGGCGGAGCACGCCCCTCGTTGAACCGGCGGCGGCTCGTCTCCCCGCAGATCGCCAACCAGCTGGTGATGATGCTGAAAGACGTCGTCGCGGAGGGAACGGGGCAGTACGCGGCGATGCCCGGCTACCAGGTGGCCGGCAAGACCGGCACCGCGCAGAAGCCCGATTCACACGGCGGCTACGCAACCGGTCGCTACGTCGCCTCGTTCGTCGGGATCGTGCCTGCTTCCCGGCCGCGCTTCGTCATCCTCGTCGCGGTCGACGAGCCGCGCGGCGCGATCTGGGGCGGCACGGTCGCGGCGCCGGCCTTCCAGCAGATCGCGCGCTTCGACCTGCAGTACCTCGAGGTCCCGCCGGACGCCCCCGGCCAGTAGCAGCGGGTTCGCGCGTGTACCTATTAGACGCGGCTGAGGTGGGTGTCCTTGAACGCCGTCGGGTACTTCAGTCCGTAGCCGGACAGCCGGTCCGCGCCGATATGCGCGAGCCAGATCAGCGCGACCTTCGTCGCGCCGCTGGAACCGGCCAGGATCCCGAGCGTGCCGAGCGCGACCGGGAAGATCTCCGTGTGCACGGCGTCGTAGGCGATCGCCCCCGCCTTCGGGCCGAAGGCGTAGCCGGCGAAGGAGAGGTCCGGGGCGAGGATCAGGGCGACGAAGAGGATCCACCCGAAATCCTCGTGGAAATAGAGCGCGATCGCGGCGGCCGCGACCGCGAGGCCCTCCAGCCGGAGCAGCACGTGCGGGAGCCGGTCCAGCACGGTGCAACCCTAACGCCGTAGGGCCGCACTAGACTTGGGCGGCGAAATGCAGCTGGAGCGGCTCATCGCAGCGCTCGCTCCGACCGACGTCGTTGGAGACGGTGCCCTCGAGATCCGCGAGCTGGCGTACGACGCGCGGGAGGTGCCACGCGACTCCCTGTTCTTTTGCGTCCCGGGCGCGAAGGCGGACGGCCACGATTTCGCGGCCGAGGCGCTCGAGCGGGGGGCGGCCGCGTTCGTGGTCGAACGCAGGCTCGAGCTCGATGCGGCGCAACTGGTCGTGCCCAGCGTGCGCGCCGCGATGCCACGGGCCGCGGTGGAGTTCTTCGACGATCCGACAGCACGGCTGCCCGTCGCGGCTATCACCGGCACGAATGGCAAGACGACGACCGCCTACCTGCTCCAGTCGATCCTCGCCGCCGCAGGCCAGCAGTCCGGGCTCCTCACCAACGTGGAACGGCGCGTCGGTACCGATGTGCGCGAGGTCGGTCTCAACACGCCCGAGTCGATCGACCTGCAGCGGCTCTTCCACGAGATGCTCGAGCACGGGAATCGCGCCTGCGTGATGGAGGCGACCTCGATGGCGTCGGCGAAGGGACGGCTCGACGGAACTCGTTTCGCCGTGCTCGTCTTCACCAACCTGACGCAGGACCACCTCGACTTCCACGGGACGATGGAGGAGTACTTCGAATCGAAGCGGCGTCTGTTCGCGCAGGCCGACCGTGCGGTCGTGAACGTCGGCGACGAGTACGGCGAGCGCCTCGCTGCGGAGCTTCCGGCGGCGATCACCTTCCGGCCGGACGATGCACTCGGCGCCATCGAACTCAAGCTCCCCGGGCGCTTCAACGTCGAGAACGCGCTGGCCGCGGCGGCCGCTGCGCGGTCGCTCGGGATCGGCGAGGCGGCCATCAAGCAGGGGATCGAGGCCGTCGACCGTGTGCCGGGGCGCTTCGAACGGGTGGACGAGGGTCAGCCTTTCACGGTGCTCGTCGACTACGCGCACACGCCCGGGGCGCTCGAGACGGCGCTCGAGGCGGCGCGCGAGCTCGCTCCGGGAGGCCGCCTGATCTGCGTCTTCGGCGCCGGCGGCGATCGTGACCGGGCGAAGCGGCCCTTGATGGGGCAGGTTGTCGCGGAGCTCGCAGACGTCTCGCTCGTAACGTCGGACAACCCGCGCAGCGAGGATCCGGCGGCGATCGCCGCCGAGGTCGTCGGCGGGCTCGACCTCGAGGTGGAGCTCGACCGGCGCCGCGCGATCGAACGAGCGCTCGAGTCCGCTCGCCCCGGCGATGTGGTGATGATCGCCGGCAAGGGTCACGAGCAGGGCCAGGAGATCGCCGGACGGAAGCTTCCGTTCGACGACCGTGAGGTGGCTCGTGAGGCGCTCCGCCGGCTCGGGGCGCCGACGTGATCGCCCTCGAGTCGAGCGTGCTCGACGGCCTCGGCCAGGTGGAGGCACGCGCGGGCCGCTTCACGGGCGTCCAGGTCGACTCGCGGCGCATCGCTCCCGGAGATCTCTTCGTCGCAGTAGGTCGAGGCTCGGAGTTCGTGGACGACGCCCTCACCCGCGGCGCAGCCGCGACGCTCGTGCCACACGAGGCGTTCGCAGCTCTTGCCCGCGTCGCGGCGGCCGTGCGCGAGCGCACGTCGGCACGCATCGTGGCAATCACGGGTTCGATGGGGAAGACGTCGACGAAGGACATCCTCGCCGCGCTGAGCACCCGGTCCGCGCAGACGATCGCCGCGGAGGCCAGCTTCAACAACGAGATCGGCGTTCCGCTCACGCTCTGCCGCCTCGAAGAGCCCACCGAGGTCTGCATCCTCGAGCTGGCGATGCGCGGCTTCGGCCAGATCGCCGAGCTCGCGGCGCTCGCGCGACCGCAGATCGGCGTCGTGACGAACGTCGGTCCCGTTCATCTCGAGCTCGTGGACTCGTTGGACGGTGTCGTCCGGGCGAAGGGTGAGCTGATCGCCGCGCTGCCGGCGGGCGGCACGGCCATCGTCCCCGAGGACTTTCCGGTCGCCCGCGACGATGTCGAGGTCGTGCGGATCGGAGTGCCGGAGGCGAGCCGCGTCGATGGGCGAACGGTCGTCGGCGGGGTGAGCTTCAACTTCACCGCGCAGCATCAGATCCAGAACGCGGCGAGCGCGCTCGCCGCCCTCGATGCGCTCGAGCTGCCGCGCCCGCAGTCCGTCGACGTGGATTTCGCCCGTTGGCGCGGGGAGGAGCAAGAGCTCCCGGGCGGCGGACTCCTCATCAACGACGCATACAACGCCAACCCCGTCTCGATGCGCGCGGCCCTCGCCTATCTGGCCGAGCGGGCGGGGGACCGGCGCCGCGTGGCGATCCTCGGCGACATGGCGGAGCTCGGCCGCACCGGCCCTGAGTACCACCGTCAGGTCGGCGCCGCCGCCTCGGAGCTCGGTGTGGACGAGCTGCTCGCCGTCGGAGAGCTCGCGCGCGGGTACCTTGAAGGCGGCGTCCCGGGTCGCTGGGCCGCAAACGTCCACGACGCGCTCCGTCAGCTGGGCGAGCTTGTCCGGCCGGGTGACGCGGTGCTCGTGAAGGCGTCCCGTGCCGTCGGTCTCGAAGCTGTGGCAGCCGCACTCACTCAGATCCCGACGACGACGTGATCCGCGTTCTCGCCGCAGGAGTGATCGCGATGATCGTCTCGATTGTCGTCGGCCCCAAGTTCATCGCGTTTCTGCGCCGGAACGAATTCGGCCAGCACATCCGTGAGGAGCTACCGGAAGGCCACCGTGTGAAACAGGGAACGCCGACGATGGGCGGCCTGCTCATCCTCGTCGTCGCCACCGGCGCGTTCCTCGCCGTGTCGAAGTACAAGGTCCCCGCGCTCACAGTCCTCTTCGTCACGCTCGGCTGTGGAGCGATCGGGTTCCTCGACGATTTCATCAAGCTCACGCACAGACGCTCGCTCGGGTTGCGCGGCCGCTGGAAGATGTTGCTGCTCGCCCTGATCACCGTCGGCGTCGGTTTCGCGGCCCAGCACCAGCGGCTGCCCACGAACGTCTTCATCCCCATCGTGCACTGGAACGTCGAGCTCTCGTGGGGCTGGTACGTCCTGTTGTTCCTCGTGATCGCGGGAACTGCGAACGGTGTCAACCTCGCCGACGGGCTCGACGGGCTGGCGGCGGGAACGGGGATCATTGCCCTGATCACCTTCACGGCCATCTCGGTCGTGACCTACATCCGCTCGGGCAACCCCGGTGGTCGCTTCGACAGCCGACTCGATCTCGCCATCGTCGGTGCCGCACTGATCGGGGCCACGATCGGATTCCTCTGGTACAACGCCTTCCCTGCGGAAGTGATCATGGGTGACACCGGGGCGATGGCGATCGGCGGCGCGCTCGCTGCGATGGCGATCTTCACTCAGACCATTTTCCTGCTGCTGTTCATCGGCGGTATCTTCGCGATCGAGGCGCTGTCCGTGATCGTGCAGGTCATCGGCTTCAAGTACTACGGCAGGCGCGTCTTCCTGATGGCGCCGATTCACTACCACTTCGAAATGAAGGCATGGTCCGAGACGAAGATCATGGTGCGCTTCTGGATCGTCACCGCGATTCTCTGCGCGATCGGCTTCGCCCTCTTCTATCGCGACTTCACGTTCTTCCGACACTGAGCGAGCGACCCGGCGATACCGTTGTCAGAATCGGAGCGGTCGATTCGGTCTCCGAGCTTGCGGAACGGGTCGCACCGGAAGGTGACGTGCTCGTGGTCGACAATTCCGTCGACGCGTTGGAGCGACTGCGGAAGGACACAACGGCCTCCAACGTCTTCTACCTGGTCGGCTCGATGGACGTCCTGCCGCTGACGGACGCGGCCGCCGACGAGATCCTCGCCACCGCCCTGCCGAGCGCGGACGCCGCAGCCGAGTTCTTCCGGGTCCTCCGCGCTGGAGGCCGGGTGGCTGTCGCAACGGGGGACGAGGACGACACCGGTCCCGCGTTGAACTTAGATGCGCATGAGGTCGAGCGACTCTTCAGCGATGCCGGATTCACCGCCGTGACGGTCGCGGCTGCACAGGGCCGGCTAGCGGTCGGCGCGCAGAGGCCGTGAAGCTCCCGCGCCGGGCGCTCGTCCTCGGGCTCGCCCGCTCCGGTCAGGCAGCCGCCCTGGCGCTCGTCCGCCGCGGCGTCCCCACCGTCGGCGTAGATCGGGCCGACGACCTGGACACCGGGAGGCTTGCCGAAGCGGGCGTCGAAATCCACCTGGGGACTGAGGAGGAAGGTCTGCTGGACGACGTCGAGCTACTCATCAAGAGCCCGGGCGTGCCCGGGGAATCGCCGCTCGCAACGGCTGCGCATGCGCGCGGGATACCCATCTGGAGCGAGATCGAGCTTGGCTTTCGCCTGCTTGGAAACCCGTTCATCGGGATCACGGGAACGAACGGCAAGACTACGACCACCGAGCTGCTCGGCGCGATGTTTCGCGCAGCGGGCACACCGGTTGCCGTCGCGGGCAACGTCGGCCGGCCGCTGACAAGCTTCGACGGCGCGTTGGAGAAGGACGGCTGGATCGTCTGCGAGCTATCGAGCTTCCAGCTCGAAGACGTGCACCGCCTGCGCCCTCGCGTTGCCGTGCTGCTCAACCTCGAGCCCGACCATCTCGATCGTCACGATTCCTACGACGCCTACCGGGAGGCAAAGCTCCGGATCTTCGAGAACCAGACCGAGGCCGACGTCGCCGTCGTTCCGCGCGACTTCGAGCCGATCCCGGGCGGGGCGGACCGGGTCGAGTTTCGCGCGGACGATCCGCTCCCGGCGGAGCCGCTCATCCCCGGCGAGCACAACCGAGAGAACGCGGCTGCTGCGACGGCGGCCGCCCGGGCCGCAGGCATCGAGGAAGACGCGATCGCCGAAGCGCTGCGCACGTTTCCGGGCGTCGAGCACCGCCTCGAGCTCGTGGCCGAGCTCGAAGGCGTTCGCTTCGTCAACGACTCGAAGGCGACCAACACGGCCGCTGCACGGCGGGGCATCGCTGCCTACGCCGGCCGGCCGCTCCGCCTGATTCTCGGAGGCTCCTTGAAGGGCGAGTCGTTCGACGGGCTCGCCGAAGAGCTTCCCGCCTCGGTGCGTTCGATCGATCTCATCGGCGAGGCGACGGAGCAACTTGCGGCGTCGCTCGGCCGCGCCGGCCGCTCGTTTCGCCGTTCCGGCGACCTCGCAACTGCGGTGGGCGCCGCCGCGGGAGACGCGGAGCCGGGCGACGTCGTGCTGCTGTCGCCGGCCTGCGCGAGCTACGACCAGTTCCGCGACTTCGAAGAGCGCGGTGAGACCTTCAGGCGGCTCGTCGGGGAGCTGTGGTGAAGAAGGCGCAACTCGAATCGCACCTGCTCGTGCTCGTGACGCTGGCACTCGTCGCGTTCGGCCTGGTGATGGTGTACAGCGCCACGTCCGCTCCGGCCGCTCTCGAGCGCACAGATCCCATGTCGTACCTGAAGAAGCAGGGCGTCTACGCGCTCATCGGTGTTGCGCTGATGATGTCGGCTTCGCGGTTCGATTACCGTCGTCTGCGTCTGCTCGCCCCGGGGCTGGTGCTGACCGCGCTCGGCGGTTGCCTTGCAGTGCTCGTGATCGGCACGCGCATCAACGGCGCGCGCCGGTGGATCGAGGTCGGACCCGCGACGTTCCAGCCGTCGGAGCTCGCCAAGCTCGCGCTCGCCGTGTGGGCGGCCGCATATCTGGCCAAGCGGCCGGCGCCGCGTTCCCTCAAGGAGCTGTGGCGCCCGATCGGGCTGCTGCTCGGCGTCTTCTGCGTGTTGATCCTCGCCGAGCCGGACCTCGGCACTGCGATCTCGCTCGTAGTCGTGCTGCTCGCGGTGCTCCTGATCTCGGGGACTCCGGTCCCGACCCTGGCGGCGGGAACGAGCATCGCGGTGGCTCTCGGTCTGATCGCGATCTGGTTCGAGCCATATCGGCGGGCGCGCCTCTTCAGTTTCATCGATCCCTGGAAGGACCCCCAGGGCGCTGGGTTCCAGACCGTGCAGGCGCTGATCTCGTTCGGATCCGGCGGTTTCCTCGGCGCGGGGCTCGGCCACGGCGTCGCCAAGATCAACTATCTGCCCGAGGCGCACACCGACATGATCTTCGCGGTCATCGGCGAGGAACTCGGACTGCTCGGAGTGACCGCGGTGATCGCTGCCTACGGCGCGTTCGCCTACGCAGGCCTGCGGGTCGCGCTCGCGTGCAAGGACCCGTTCGGGAAGCGCCTGGCCGCCGGGATCGTCGGGCTCGTCTGCGGGCAGGCAGTGATCAACCTCGCGGCCGTCCTCGGCCTGGCGCCGCTGACCGGGATTCCGCTGCCGTTCATCTCCTACGGCGGCTCGAGCCTCGTTGTCGGGCTCCTGGGAGTGGGGATCCTCCTTAACATCGCCGGCAGGCATGGAGCAGCAGAGGCGAAACGTGCGGTGCCTGATCGCAGCCGGCGGGACGGCGGGGCACGTCGCGCCGTCGCTGGCGGTCGCTGAAGCACTGGAGCGTCGCGGCGCGCAGGTGACGTTCGCCGGGTCGCCCGATCGCATCGAGGCCCGGCTCGTTCCCGAGGCGGGCTACGAGCTCGACACATTTCGGATCTCCGGCCTGCCGCGCCGGCCGTCGCCGGACCTGGCACGCGCGCTGCTGCTGGCGGGACGTGCACCGCGCGCCTGCGCACGGATCCTCGAGGCGCGGCGCCCGGACGTCGTGCTCGGAGGCGGCGGGTACGTCGCGGGGCCGATGGTGTACGCGGCGGCGCGCCGGAAGATCCCGACTGCGCTGATGGAAGCCGATGCGCAGCTTGGTCTCGCCAACAGGCTCGCCGCGCCGTTCGCGAAGCGCGTCTTCCTCTCGTTTCCGATCGCCGGGCGTGACGGGTCGAAGTACCGGGTCACCGGGAGGCCGATTCCGGCGCGCTCGCAAGCTGTGCCCCAAGAGGAGGGGCGCAGGCTCTTCGGCCTCCCGCCGCACGGACCGGTGCTGCTGGTCTTCGGCGGCTCGCTCGGCGCACGTGTGCTGAACGAGCTAGCCATCGAGGCGTTCGGCGAGGCGGGCCCTGCGGTGCTGCACCTGGCGGGCACGCGCGACTACGACGAGCTGAGGTCGAGAGTATCGCGGCCTGACTACCGCCTCTTCGCCTTCACCGAGGAGTTCGGGGCGGCGCTCGGAGCGAGCGATCTCGCGCTGGCCCGTGCCGGCGGCTCGGTCTGGGAGCTCGCCGCGGCGGGTAAGCCGGCTGTGCTGGTTCCCGGTCTCTTCGCCACCGGCGATCATCAGACGAAGAACGCGCGCTACTTCGAGCAGGGCGGAGGTGCGGTCGTCGTGCCGGAGGCCGATGTCGGTCGGGCGCCTGCGGTGATCCGCTCGCTGCTCGACGATCCGGGCAGGCTGGCAGAGATGTCCGCCGCGATGACGCGGCTCGGTCGACCAGCTGCCGCGGACGAGATCGCCGAGGAGCTCATTGCCCTCGCCTCTTGAGGGACGCAAGCTCTGGATCGCCGGCATCGGTGGCGCGGGCATGAGCGCGTACGCAGTGCTGGCGCGGGCCTGGGGCGCGGAGGTGCGCGGCTGGGATCGGACGCACACCACGTACATCGACCAGCTCTCGGGGATCGACGTCGAGATCTCGGACGAACCGCCGCAGCCGCCGAAGGGTTGGGAGGCGTTCGTGTCCACGGCGTTCGCGGGACGCGTGCCGGGGAAGACTCGCGCTGAGCTGCTTTCCGAGCTGGTGTCCTTGCGCGACTCGATCGTCGTCGCGGGCGCCCACGGCAAGACGACGACCAGCGCCATGATCGCGTTCTGTCTCGAGCAGCTCGGCCGCAGCCCTGCCTGGCTGATCGGCGCCGACGTGCCGCAGCTCGGCGGTAATGCCGGAACAGGCCAGGGATGGCTCGTCGTAGAGGGAGACGAATCGGATCGAACGATTGACGAGCTGCGCCCACGCATCGCCGTCGTGACGAACGTCGACCTCGACCATCACGCGACGTTCGGCTCGCGGGCGGAAGTCGCCGAGCTCTTCGAGGGCTGGCTTGGGAACGTCCCGGTGGTCGTGCGCGGAGAAGAGCTCGACCCCTACGAAGGCAAGCTGGCCGTTGCAGGTGAGCACAATCGGCGCAACGCAGCCGCCGCGCTTGCCGCGCTAGAGCTCGCGGGAGTGGGCCGCGACGAAGCTGCAGCTGTGCTCGCCGAGTTTCGCGGCGCAGCGCGCAGGCTCGAACACCGGGGCAAAGCCGGGAACGTCGACGTGTACGACGACTACGCCCACCATCCGGCCGAGATCGCCGCGACGCTCGACGCGCTGCAGCACGGGGGCCGACTGCTCGTCCTCTTCCAGCCGCATCTGTACTCCCGCACGCGGCACCTTGCGCATGAGCTCGCCGGTGCTCTCGCCGCCGCCGACGTCGTCGCGGTGACCGACGTCTATCCCGCGCGCGAGCAGCCGATCGAGGGAGTGACGGGGAAGCTCGTCGTCGACGCTCTCGCCGACCTCCGGCCGGGGATGCTCATCGGGTGGACGCCCTCGGTCGACGACGGCGCGCGCTTCCTCGCGGGACTGCTCCGCCGAGGCGACCGCGTCGTGACGATCGGCGCCGGCGACGTGGACCGTGCGGTCGGAATCCTCCTGGAGGCGCTCGGGTGAAGATCGAGGAAGGCGTCAGCCTGTCCCGCTTCACGACGCTCGGCACCGGAGGGCGCGCTCGTGCCTTTGCGCGACCCGAGACGGTCGACGCGCTGCAGGAGGCGCTTGCTTTCGCACGCGAGCGAGCCCTTCCCGTAGTTGCGCTCGGGCTCGGCTCGAACCTGCTCGTCGCCGATGAGGGCTTCGATGGCCTCGCGCTCAGGCTCGCCGGCGAGCTCGCGCAGGTCGACGTCCGTGGCGACCTGCTCGTGGCCGGGGGCGGCGCTCCGAATGCGGTTGCGTTGCACCGCGCCCGCGGGGCCGGTCTGGGCGGCTTCGAGTTCGCCTGTGCGATCCCCGGGACCGCCGGCGGCGGAGTCTGGATGAACGCCGGCGCCTACGGTGGAGACTGGGCTGGCATTCTCGAGCGCGCGCTTGTCGTCGATGGCGACCGCGCGGAGTGGCGAACGGGCCGCGAGCTCGGTCTTCGCTACCGGCACTCGGATCTCGAGCACGGCCAGGTCGTTGCGCGTGTCGAGTTCCGGCTCACCCCCCGCCCGCCGGGAGAGATCAAGGCGCTCGTGGCCGACCTGCAGGCGCAACGAAAAGCCGCGCAGCCGACGAACAAGCGCACCTACGGCAGCGTTTTCAAGAACCCCGACCACGAGCTCTCCGCTGGCAGGATGCTCGAGGCCTGCGGCCTCAAGGGACACAGGATCGGCGGCGCGCTGATCTCACCTCGCCACGCGAACTTCATCGAGAACGCCGACGACGCCCGCTCGTCCCACGCGATCGCTCTGATGACTGAGGCCCGGCGGCGCGCCTGGGAGCAGTTCGGCGTCGAGCTCGAGCACGAGGTCGAATTCCTCGGCGCGATCGAGCTGCCGGCGATCTCGGGGTAGGACCCGCGGGCAGAGCGGCGAAGTCACCCGCGTGGGCGAGAAAGTTCTCCGGCTCCCGCGCAGGCGGAGCTTCGACGTGCTGCGGTTCGTGCCCTCGGGCCGGTCGCTTGCAATCGGCGGCTCGATCGTGCTGTTCGCGGCGGGGCTGTACGCCCTGGCGCGCGGAACGCCCATGTTCGCTGTGCGCTCGATCGAGGTCGAAGGCGCCTCACCGGCACTGGCCGCGGAGGTCCGTGGGGAGCTTCGTTCCTTCGACGGTCGTAGTCTCGTGGCGGTGAACGGCGGCGCAGTGGAGCAACGGGTGAACGGCCTCGCGGCCGTTCGTGGCTCGGTCGTCGACCGCGCCTTCCCGCACACCCTCCGCATCCGAGTGTTGCCGGAGTTGCCCGTTGCCGTCCTCAGGCGTGGCGCGGAATCCTGGCTCGTGTCCGCACGCGGACGGGTCATCGCGACGATTCCGCTCGGGGCTCGGCACGACCTCCCGCGAATCTGGCTCCCGACACGCACCGAGATCGCGAAAGGCGCCTTTCTCGCCGACGCGCCCGGGGCCCTGGCGGCCCGCTCGCTCGCCGCTTTCGTCGGCAGCGGCTTCTCCAGTCGGATCGCATTCGTGCGGGCACTCGACGGTCAGATCACCCTCGGGCTTCGAGGAGGGCTCGAGATTCAACTCGGCGCGCCAATTGACCTGCCCCTGAAGATCGCGATTGCGCGGGGCATCCTCCCGATGCTCGCGCTGCCCGGAGCGGGCGGTCCCGACTACCTGGACATCACCGTCCCCGAACGCCCGGTCGCGGGCCGCAACCCTCAACCCTCAGGCTGAGCGTGAGGGTTGTCCGCGTTGACACCCCGGTATTCGCAGCGTACCCTGGTGCGAAGGAGGCGCTCGGCAGCCCCAACGCTTTAGTCCAGCTTGAGGCCGAGCCATCTTCAGTCCCATGAGCCAAACAGGCAATTACCTCGCGGTCATCAAGGTCGTCGGCGTCGGCGGCGGAGGCACCAACGCGGTCAACCGCATGGTGGACTCCGGTCTGTCCGGCTGCGAGTTCATCGCGGTGAACACCGACGCGCAGGCGCTGATGATGACGGACGCCGACGTGAAGATTCAGATCGGCGCGCAGGCGACGCGCGGGCTCGGCGCGGGGGCAGATCCCGAGATCGGATTCGCCGCCGCCCAGGAGAGCCGCGACGAGCTCAAAGAGGCGCTCAAGGGCGCGGACATGGTGTTCGTCACCGCGGGCGAGGGCGGCGGCACCGGCACCGGCGGGGCCCCGATCGTCGCAGAGCTCGGTCAGGAGCTCGGCGCACTCACGGTGGGCGTGGTCACGCGGCCATTCGCATTCGAAGGCCGCAAGCGCGCCGACCAGGCGGAGCGCGGCATCGACCAGCTGCGCGATCGCGTCGACACGCTGATCGTGATCGAGAACGACCGTTTACTGCAGGTCGTCGAGCGACAGACCTCGGTCGTCGAGGCGTTTCGGATGGCGGACGACATTCTGCGGCAGGGCGTCCAGGGAATCACCGACCTGATCACGGAGCCCGGTCTCGTGAATCTGGATTTCGCCGACGTCCGGACGATCATGCGTGACGCCGGCTCAGCCTTGATGGGAATCGGCCGTGCCTCGGGTGAGAACCGAGCCGCTGAGGCGGCGCGGACGGCCGTGTCGTCTCCGCTCCTCGAGGCGTCGATCGAAGGGGCGACCGGGATCCTGCTCAACATCACCGGCGGTTCCGACATCGGCCTCTTCGAGGTCAACGAGGCTGCCGAGGTCGTCACGGGCGCTGCGGACCAGAACGCCAACGTGATCTTCGGCGCGGTGATCGACGATTCGCTCCGCGAAGAGGTTCAGGTCACCGTCATCGCGACCGGGTTCGGCGGCCGGGGCGGTCGGCGCGCCCGGCGTAGGGAGACCGCCCCCGAAGCGCCGCTGCCCGCAACTGCGGCGAGTGAAGGGTTCGACGTCTCGCACGATGTGCTGGAAGTACCGTCCTTCCTTCGCGACGACTGATCCGCGAAAACGCGGCGAACAGGTTTAGAGCCTTCTCGGCGCGGCTATCTGTGGCGTGTCCTCATGGGGTTCATCCTCCCCGGTTGGCCCCACGACCCGGTCCGTCGCTCCGGCTGAGCCTCGTGGAGACACAGCCGGAGCGGCACCTTTCCGACGCTCGTTAGCATCGTCCGCGTATGGCCCAGACGCTCCTCCGGACGCCGCTCCACGACCGGCATGTCGCGCTGGGCGCGCGCATGGTCCCGTTCGCCGGCTGGGAAATGCCCGTGCAGTACGAAGGAGTCATTGCAGAGCACCGCGCGGTCCGGGCCGATTGCGGCGTCTTCGACGTCTCGCACATGGGCGAGTTCGAGGTCGAGGGCCCGCGCGCGACTGCGCTCTTGCAGGCGACGCTCTCGAACGATCTCGACAAGATCGGTCCCGGCCAGGCGCAGTACACGCTGCTGACTAACGACCGCGGCGGGATCATCGATGACCTGATCGTCTACCGGCTCGATGACTTCCGCTTCTTGCTGATCGTGAACGCCGCCAACACCGAGACCGACCTCCACTGGCTGAAGGAGCACGAGATCCGGGGCTCCGACGTCCGCGACGTCTCCGAGGAGTACGCGCTGCTCGCGGTGCAAGGGCCCCGAGCGATCGAGCGGCTGGGACTGCCCGAGGCTGCGCAGTTCACGTTCGCCGAAGGAGAGATCGACGGAATTCAGTGCATGGTGAACCGCACGGGCTACACCGGTGAGCGGGGCTGCGAGATCCTCGTCATGGCCGAAGATGCCGGCGACCTGTGGGACCGCGTGCTCGCGCGCGGCGCCGTCCCGTGTGGACTGGGCGCGCGCGACACGCTGCGCCTCGAAGCCTCACTGCCACTGCACGGGAACGACATCACCCCCGACACCGATGCGATCTCCGCTGGGCTCGGTTGGTGCTGCGCGTTGGACAAGGAGTTCTCGGGCGTCGCAGAGCTTCGTGAGCTCAAGGCTCGTGGCCCCGAGCGCAAACTCGTCTCGTTCGTCATGGAGGAGAAGGCGGTGCCGCGGCAAGGCATGGCGATCGAGGGCGGGGGCGAGGTCACTTCGGGGACGCACTCGCCGATGCTCGACCGCGGTATAGGGATGGGCTACGTCCGTGCAGACTCTGCGACTCCGGACACTGAGCTGGCGATCGACGTCCGCGGGAAGTCGCGACGGGCACGTGTCGTCAAGAGACCGATCTACAAGCGAGAGGAGTAACGCCAGGTGGCCGCGAGCGAGACCTATCCCGACGATCTGAAGTACCACGCGGAACACGATTGGGCACGCGTCGCTGGCGATGAAGCGGTGCTCGGGATCACGTGGTTCGCGCAGGACGCGCTCGGCGAGCTCGTCCACTACGAACCGCCCAACGAGGGCGACACGATCGCGAAGGATTCGGCCTACGGTGAGGTGGAATCGGTCAAAGCCGTCTCGGACGTGATCGCGCCTCTCTCCGGTGAGGTGCTCGAGGTCAACGCGAAGGTGGTCGAGGAGCCGGAGACCGTCAACGAGGACCCTTACGGTGACGGCTGGCTGATCCGCATCCGGATGACGAATCCCTCGGAGGCCGACTCGCTGCTCGGCCTCGACGCCTACAAGCAATTCGTCGCCGAAGCTTAATGTCGCGAAAAATGCTGCGCATTTTCCGCGATGAGGTTAGTCCCGTCGCTTCGCTCGGGAAAGAACGATGAGTTATTTGTCATTGACGGAGCGGGACCGGGAGGAGATGCTCGCGGCGATCGGGGTCTCCTCGGTGGAGGAGCTGTTCCGCGACATACCCGCAGGCGTGCGCCTCGGGCGCGAGCTCGACCTCGAGCCGTCGCTCTCCGAGCAGGAGCTCTCGCGGCACCTCGACGAGCTTGCAGTGCGGAACGTCGACACCAGCAAGGAGCTCTCGTTCCTCGGCGCCGGCATCTACGACCACTATGTCCCGGCCGTCGTCGACACCGTGCTCCAGCGTGGCGAGTTGCTGACGGCATACACGCCGTACCAGCCGGAGATGAGCCAGGGGGTGCTCCAGGCGATCTTCGAGTACCAGACCGTGATCTGCGAATTGACCGGGATGGACGTCTCGAACGCGTCGGGCTACGACGGCACCACCGTTGCAGCGGACGCCTGCTACGTGGCAAAGCACGCGACGGGACGGACGAAGGTCGTCGTGACCGAGGCGACGAACCCGCAGGTGCGGCAGGTGGTCAAGACGTACGCGCCCGGCTTCGGGCTCGAGATCGTCGAGGTGCCTCATCGCGGGGGCGTCACGGACCCGGACGAGCTACGCCGGGCAGCGACGGACGCGGCCTGCGTGATCTTCCAGCAGCCGAACTTCTTCGGCTGTCTCGAGCCGGCACCCGACCTGGCCGCCGCCGCCAACGATGCGGAGGCGATCGCCGTTGCGCACGTCGATCCGAGCTCTCTCGGCGTGTTGGAAGCGCCCGGTGCCTACGGCTGCGGCATCGCGATCGGCGAGGGCCAGGGCGCGGGCAACTATCAGTCTTTCGCCGGGCCGCATTACGGCTTCCTCGCTGCGCGGAAGGAGTTCATCCGCCGCATGCCCGGCCGGATCGTCGGTGAGACGCTGGACGCCGCCGGTGAGCGCGGCTATGTCCTGACCCTGCAGACCCGCGAGCAGCACATCCGGCGCGAGAAGGCGACCTCGAACATCACGACGAACCAGACGCTGCTGGCCCTCGCGGGCCTCGTCCACCTTTCGTGGCTGGGACCGCAGGGACTGCGTGAGGTGGGGGAGACCTGCATGAGCCTCGCCGCCTACGGGCAGAGCAGGTTGGCGGACGCCGGGCTCGAGTCTGTGTTTCCTGGACGGACAACATTCAAAGAGTTTGCCGTCCGCACCGGACGGAGCGCGACGGACGCAATTCGGACTGCCCGCGAACGTGGGGTCCATCCGGGCTATGCGCTCGGCCGCGACTACCAGGGGCTCGACGACGCGGTGCTCGTTGCCGTCACGGAGCGCCGCACACCCGCCGACATCGACCGGCTCGTCGAAGCGCTGACGCCGTGAAGCTCATCTTCGAGAAGTCCCAATCCGGCCGGCGCGGCGGAGAGCTTCCACGCTACGACCTCCCGCCCGCGAAGGTGCCGGCTGAGCTTCGGCGCGAGACGCCGCCGCGCCTGCCCGAGCTCGCGGAGCCCGAAATCGTCCGGCACTTCACAGAGCTCTCGACGCGCAACTTCGGCATCGATACGGGCTTCTATCCGCTCGGCTCTTGCACGATGAAGTACAACCCGCGCGTCAACGAGCGGCTGGCGATGCTGCCGGGTTTCCGCGACCTCCACCCGTACCAGGACGAGGATGCGATCCAGGGAGCGCTCGAGGTGATGTGGCGGCTCCAGGAGGCGCTGATCGAGGTATCCGGACTGCAGGCTTGCTCGTTGCAGCCGGCGGCGGGATCGCAGGGGGAGCTGACGGGCCTGATGCTCATGCGTGCTTACTTCGCAGACCGCGGCGAGGCCGATCAGCGCGACACGATCATCACCGCCGACACCGCGCACGGCACGAATCCCGCGAGCGTCACCATGGCCGGATACAAGCTCGCGAAGGTCGAGACCGATGCCCGCGGCAATGTCGACGTCGCGCATCTCCGCGAGCTGGTGAATGAGCGGACGGCCGGGCTCATGCTGACGAACCCCTCCACGCTCGGGCTCTTCGACGAGCACATCGAGGAGATCGCGGAGATCTTCCACGATGTCGGCGCCCTCCTCTATTACGACGGCGCCAACCTGAATGCAGTATGTGGCATCTCGCGGCCGGGCGACATGGGCTTCGACATCGTGCACATCAACCTGCACAAGACCTTCTCGCAGCCGCACGGGGGCGGAGGTCCGGGCGGTGGCCCGATCGCCGTCCGCGACAACCTCGAGCCGTTCCTCCCGGTCCCGGCGGTCGTGAAGGACGGTGAGCGGTTCCGTCTCGACTACGACCGCCCGAAGTCGATCGGCAAGGTGCGCGGCTTCACTGGACCGTTCGGCGTCTTCGTCCGCTCCTACGCATTCATCCGCTCATACGGGCCGCGTCTCCGCGAGATGTCCGAGGTCGCCGTCCTCAACGCCAACTATCTACTGGCCCGACTCAAGGAGGCGTACGATCTCCCGTACGACCGTCTCGCGATGCACGAGTTCGTGCTGAGTGCCCGTTCGTTGAAGCGCGAGCACGGCGTCTCGGCACTCGACGTTGCGAAGCGACTGATGGATTACGGCTTCCATCCGCCGACGATCTACTTCCCGCTCGTCGTTCCGGAGGCGTTGATGATCGAGCCGACGGAGACCGAGGCCAAGGAGACGCTGGACGAGTTCGCGGACGCAATGCTGGCGATCGCCCGAGAGGCAGAGGAGGATCCGCAGGTGCTTCGCGAGGCGCCGCACGCACGCCCGGTGAAACGGCTGGACGAGGTGCTCGCCGCAAAGCGCGCGATCGTGAAGTACGGCTTCGAGGAACATCCGGACCTGAGTCACGAGCAGGCGGAGCCCCGCCAGCTCGAAGCCGAAAAGGGCGCGTAGGCGCTAAGCCGCGAGCGGCAGGCTCAGCTGTCTGAGCCCGAGCCGCTGGAAGACGAGCTCGACCTCGATCGCAACCGGCGCGAACTGTTCCGCCTGCCAGATGTGTGCGTCGTCTTCGGACTGCAACTTCTCCAGCTGTCGGCCGAGCGCGCTGTCTTCGGACCGCAGTAACACCGTCTGCGCGTAGGAGCGTGCCCACACCTCGTGCACCGACTGGAAGTAGCGCTGGCGTGAGTGGCCTCCGGGCAGGACTCGTTTCTCGAGCAGCGCCGCAGCGTCGCGCCAGGGCGCGAACGCCTGATGCACAGCCGAGGCCCACGAGCGCGTCTTGCGGTCGTAGAAGATCTGGTGGTCCAGGAGGTGGCCGAGCTCGTGCAGGAATCCGAGCGCGGATCGCCCGCCGATGCGTGAGACACGCAGGTCGATCGGATCGCGCTTGCGGAAACGGTAGGCGCCGGCCTCGCTGATCGTCGCCGTTGCCACGACCGGTACCGGTGAAAGATCGGAGCGCAGTCCGTGCAGCCTGGTCGCCGCTGCAAGCGCGCGTTGCAACTCAGCCGCCAGCGGGCTCCGACGTGGTAACGCGACGACGTCTTCCAACGAGCGCAGCCGTGGCTTTCCCTCGCGGGTGACACATTCGGGGTAGCGGCGTTGTCCCATCGGTAAATAATCGGTTGTGCATCGGACGGACTTGAGCTGCCTGTCATGCTTTGCAGGGTGAAACTGCGTCGTACGCTTCTCGTTTGCACGGCCGTTTCCTTCGCGGCGATCGATCTCGTGCACAAGTCGTTCGCGTCGGCGGAGTTTCATCACGCACGCACGCAGTTCGTCGCGCTGATCATGGCCGCGGTGATCGTGGCACTCGTCATCCTTGTGCCGCGCGTCCCGTCGAACGCCGCCGCGATCGGCGCGGGGATCGCGTGCGGCGGTGCACTCGGAAATCTGATCTCGGTCTTCGCATGGTCGCAGGGCGTGCCCGATCCGCTGGTGGTCGAGGGGACGATGCACGGCCTTGCCTTCAACCTCGCCGACCTGTTCGCGATCACAGGCGACGCACTGCTGCTCAGCGCGGTCGTCCTGCACGGGATGCGGCACCGCGCGAGATTGGGGGAAAGCGTCTAGGGCTGTCTTAGTAGAGATCGTCGAGGTCGTCCACGATCGGCGCTTCATCTTCGCGACGACGACGGACGATCTCCGACACCACGAGCAGAAGCGGAATGGCGACCGTCAGCGCAAGGCTCGTCCAGGCGAGTGCGAACCAGGCGATGATGAGGCCGGCCACGCCGAAGCGCTGCCCGACAGGGTCGTGCCGCAGGAAGCTCATGAGCACGGCTGCTTCCTTCATTTTGGCTCCTCCTTCAAGGGCAGGGATCGGCCGGCCCGGGGGAATCCTCCATCCCTCGGTCGCGTAATGCCTGCGCGAGTAGCAAGACTGTAGGCAGGAACCCGAATGAGGGAGAAATGATGACGAAAGTCCAAAAGACCGAGGAGCAGTGGCGCAAGGAGCTGGCTCCGGAGCAGTACCACGTCCTGCGCGAGAAAGGCACGGAAGCGCCGTTCTCCGGTGAGTACGACCACACCTTCGAGCCGGGCACCTATCGCTGCGCCGGCTGCGGCGCCGAGCTCTTCAGCTCCGAGGCGAAGTACGACTCCGGATGCGGCTGGCCCGCGTTCTACGCCCCCGCCGGCGAGGAAGCCGTAGACGAGGAGACCGACACGTCCCATGGGATGGTGCGCACCGAGGTGACGTGCTCGAACTGCGGCGGCCACCTCGGCCACCTGTTCCCCGACGGTCCCGCACCGACCGGAATTCGCTACTGCATCAATTCGGCAGCACTCAACCTGGAGGAGGAATAGTGGAGAAGAAGGCAACGTTCGGCGCCGGCTGCTTCTGGGGCGTCGAGGCTGCATTCCGGCAGCTCGAGGGCGTGACGCGAACGCGCGTCGGCTATTCGGGCGGCACGACTGAGAATCCGACGTACGAGGACGTCTGTTCGCATACGACCGGGCACGCCGAGGTTGTCGAGGTCACGTACGACCCCGACCGCATCTCGTACGAGCAGCTGCTCGACGTCTTCTGGGCGAAGCACGACCCCACGCAGCTGAATCGACAGGGCTGGGACATCGGCGACAACTACCGGTCGGCGATCTTCTTCCACGACGAGGAGCAGCACGAGGCCGCTTTGAAGTCGAAGGCCGGAGAGCAGCGGAACTGGGGCGCGTCGATCGTCACGCAGGTCGAGCCTGCGCAGGCCTTCTACGAGGCCGAGGACTACCACCAGCAGTACCTCGAGAAGCGCGGCCGCTCGAGCTGCACGCCCGCGCTGCAGCGCGCAACTGCCGCGAGCTGAGGGCTAGACCCGCGGCCCGCGAATGCCGTCACGCACTCGAGAGCGGGTGCGTGGCGGCGACCTTCCATGGGCGCATGAAGGTAGAGCGGGCGATCGGGATCAGGCAGAGCCGGACGTTGTCGGCGTGGAACGACCCGAACTCTTCGCCTCTGAAGTCCTCGAGGACGTCGAGCATCGAAGTGACCGACGGTGACCGCAGATAACCGACGGTCATGTGCGGGAGTGCAACACGGAGATCGGCGTCGGGATTCAACGCCGCGAGCAAGCGCGGGACGCCGTCCGTGTGAGCCTCGACGACTGCGGCATCGTGGAAGCAATTCGCGTGCCGTAGCGCAATCTCGCAAGAGCGTTGCCCGGCGCAGACCTCGCGAGCTTCGTCGACGAGTTCGCTTACCCGCTCGGCGGTAGGGTCGTGCGCGACGCCGTGGATCCAGATGTGGAGGAAGTGCGGGGGAACTCCAGCAACACGTTCGACCTTTCCGATGCGCGCAAGCAGATCACCAACAGCATCCTTCACCTGAGGCGGAGGTTCGATGAGCCAGCCGGCGAGGATGCTTCCCTCAGCTTCCGGGAGTTCCGACCAGAAGTTCTCCAGCGGCGTCTCGCGCGCGAGGAAGTAGCTCCACGCTTCGTCGTATGACTCGAACCATTTGCCGATCATGGCCGTGAGTCTGACGAGCCGCCGCCCGTGTCATTGTCGCTACTGCGTGGGCGGCGAAGGAACGCTGAGCGCGCAGCGTGGCTCGTGCTTTTCGGCGAGGCGAAGCAGAAGGGCGTGCAGGTTCGCGCGCTCCTTGTCGCCGAGGGGGGCGAGAAACTCGTCTTCGATCTCTTTCGAGAGCGCGCGTAGCCGCTTCAGCGCCCGCCTTCCGTCCGACGTGAGACGGACGAGGTGCCGGCGGCGGTCGTCGGGATCGCGACGCCGCTCGATGAGCCCCTGCTCCTCGAGTTCGTCCAGCAGCCCCACGAGCTGGCCGCGGTCGTAGCCGAGCGCGTCGGCGATCGAGCCCTGCGTCTCGGCCGACCCCACATCGAGCACGAGCAGGATCGCGTGGTGATACGGATGGAGTCCAGTCCCCTCGTAGGCCTTCATCGTCCGATCCTTCGCGGCGAATCCCAGCTTCTTGAGCAGGAACGTGGCCGATGCAACGAGCTCCTCAGGCAGCTGAGGCACCGTGCGCGGTTGTGTTTCAGGGGGTGTGAGGGTCATGTGAAACAGAGTAGCGCGTACAAGCGTTGTCGTGCTATAACATTGAGTACGTCAACGGTTTTGGAGGCCAATTAGTGGATATCCTCACGAAGAGGGAGCGGCGCTGGAGCGCGCTGGCTCTCATTGTGACCGCCCAGTTCATGGTCGTTCTCGACGTCGCCATCGTGAACGTCGCCCTGCCGTCGATCAAGACGGATCTCAATTTTTCCCAGGCGAACCTCCAGTGGGTGATCTCGGCCTACGCCATCCTGTTCGGCGGGGCGTTGCTCCTCGGCGGGAGACTCGCCGACCTGCTCGGCCGCCGGAGACTCTTCGTCGCCGGACTCGCCCTGTTCACCACGAGCTCGCTGCTCTGCGGCCTCGCGTGGTCGGAGACCTCGCTGATCGCGTTCCGTGCGCTGCAAGGGCTCGGGGGAGCGCTGCTCGCTCCGGCTGCACTCTCGCTGCTGATGACGACGTTCGCCGAGGGCCGGGAACGGAATCTCGCGCTCGGCATCTACGGTGCAGCCTCCGGGAGCGGCGCCGCGGCCGGCGTGCTGCTGGGCGGCGTGCTCACGTCGTATCTGAGCTGGTCATGGGTCTTCTTCATCAACATTCCCGTCGGCGTCGCCGCAATCGTGCTCACGCCTCTGCTGCTGCAAGAGAGCCGTGCTGGGCTGGCGAACCGACACTTCGATTTCCCAGGCGCGGCATCCATCACCGGCGGTCTGATGCTGCTCGTCTACGCGACCACGCGCGCGACGACAGACGGCTGGGGCTCGAGTACGACAATCACGCTTCTCGCCGGCGCGGCAGGCCTTGTGCTCGCGTTCATTGCGATCGAGTTGGGCTCGCCGTCACCGCTCCTGCCCCTACGGATCTTCCGCGTGCGCTCGCTCACGGCCGCGAACGCGGCGATGGCGATCGTCGGCTCAGTCGCGTTCTCTGAGTTCTTCCTCTTGACGCTCTACCTGCAGGACGTCTTGCATTACTCGGCAATGCAGAGTGGTGCTGCGTTCGTCGCCTTCGCGTCGGCGGTCGTCGTGGCGTCGAACGTCGCCCAGGTCGTCGTGGGACGCTTTGGCGTGAAGCCGACGCTCACCGCCGGGCTTGTCGCCTCCGCCGTGTCGGTCGCAGCGCTCACGCGCCTTCCGGTCGACGGGCACTACTTCTGGGATCTGTTCCCGTGGTTCGTGCTCGGCGGCGCCGGGATGGGGCTTTCATTCGTCCCCATCACGATTGCCAGTCTTACGGGCGTCGAACGCTCCGATGCCGGTGTGGCCTCGGGGCTGATCAATACGAGCCGTCAGGTCGGGGGCGCGATTGGTCTCGCCGCCGTGAGCGCGATCGCCGCGACGTCGACAAGTCACTACGCGCAGGCCCACTCCGCCGTCAGCGCCTCGAGCAGCATCGCGCTCGACCACGGCTTCCAGACCGGTCTCTATGTGCTCACAGGGCTGCTGGTCATCGGCGCGCTGATTGCCGCCACGCTGGTCAAGTCGGCTCCGGCCTTAGGCGCGGACGAGCCGGCTGTTGAAGGCGAACCGATTGCACTGGAGGAGGCCGCGTGATGGCCGCCGAAGAGGGATTCAGCGACGGCTTCCGCAAGCTCGACGACCTCGTCCTGACCTTGAAGGGCCTTGTACTGGTCAGGAGGGTCCGCGAACAACGCGGCGCGGACGAGGGAGAGCTCCTCATGTACGGCGCCGAGATCGAGCGCGTCCGCAGCAAGCTTGCGACGCTCGCGAGGAGCGGGGAATGAACGGCGTCCAGGCGGCGAGCGAGCGGATTACCGAGGAGGTCACCTCCTGGCCCGGCGTAACCGCTGGACCGGGCAGACGCGGTGAGTTTGCTTTCAAGGTCGGCGGCCGTGAGATCGGTCACCTGCACGGCGACCGAGCCGCGCACTTTGGGTTCCCGAAGCAGGTCTGGCGCGAGCTGAGGGAGCAGGGCCGAATCGAGCCGCACCCGGTCTTCCCCGATGCGGAAGGGCCGGCTGCGCGGCGGATCGTCGACGACGGCGATGTCGGCGATGTGATCGAGCTGCTGCGCCTCAACTACGACCACGCCGTCAGTCGCTGAGGGATCTCAGGTTTCGCCGCGCTGCCAAAGTGCGAGCAGGGAGCTGGCGAGGCGCTCCGGCTCGACCCGGTGTGGCGGGTCGAAGTGGTGGCGCTCGGGGAACGTCTCGACACTGAAGTCGGGGAAGATCGCGGCCAGCCGCTCCGCCATTCGGCCGAAGTAGTCAGGGTTGCTTCGCCCGCCGAGCGCGAGGTAGACCGGCCGGTCGAAAACGCGTTGTGCTGCGACGTCGAGGTCACCGTTGTCGAACGCGTTGATGAAGGCGCGCAGACCTGCAGGCCGTTTGGCCATCCACGGTGGCGGTGGGCCGTCGGGAGGCGGCGGTGGCTCGACGCCGGGTGCGAGCTGCAGCCGAGCGAAACCCGCCATGAACTCGTCCGGGGGGAGCGGTTCGAGTGCGCGGAAGCGGCGCCACACCGCCTCCTCCGCCGGTGTCCGATCGTTCCCGGCCCACGCCGGCTCCAGAAGCGCCAGGCTCCGGAGCCGTTCACCGTGCACGGCGGCAAAAGCCAGCGAGGAGGCGCCGCCGCCCGAGTAGCCCACGAGATGGAAGCGGTCGAAACCGTGAACATCGGCCTCACGCAAGATCCCCTTCACTTCAAGATCGAGACTGAAGTCCGGCGGCGGCTCGTCCCCGGCGTAGACCTCGAGATCCTTCACGATCGCATTGACGCGCTCCCCCAGCAGCTGAAGCAACGCCGCATACGCGGGTTCCGCCGGCAATACCCCGCCCGGCAACAGCACGACGTGATAGCGAGTCACCAAGGGCGGATCGTAGTGGCGCGTCACGGTCCACCAGCTCAAGGGCATTCCAGAGGCATGGCACCTCTTTGCGGTCGCTCGCTGACTGCTCAATGCAGAAACCTCCCCAGCTGCGTCTCTCGTCTGAAAGAGCGCGCCTAGATTTCCGACTTCTCCCAGACCGAGACGTGCTTGCGGCTGTCGCTCGTGAACGGCTCCCGGTTCCACCCGCTCCAACGTTCGCGCAGCTTCATCCCGGCAAGCTGTGCCATCAAGTCGAGCTCCGCCGGCCACGCGTACCGGAAAGGAACCGAGAAGCGCTCGAGTCTTCCGTCGATGATCTCGAAGTGATGGGACGTCAGGCCTTGTCTCGCGACGTCGTACTCGTCGAGCCCCCATCTGGTCTCGCTCACGTGGAAGGCGTGGATGGTCTCGCCGGGCGGGAGCCGCTGGAGCCCCGGAACGCCTACTTCGATGACGAAGCAACCGCCGGGGTCGAGATGCGACGCGACGTTACGGAAGCAGGCGACCTGCGCCGCCTGCGTCGTGAGGTTCGTGATCGTGTTGAAGACCAGATATGCGACGGAGAACGTTCCGTCCACTCTCGACGTTGCGAAGTCGCCGATCGTGACGCCGATGTCTTCGCCGCCTGGCTTCGCGCGCAGCCTCGCGGCCATCGCCTTCGACAACTCGATCCCGTGCACCGGCACTCCCCGCTGCGCGAGCGGCACAGCAATCCGGCCGGTCCCGATCCCGAGCTCGAGCGCGCGTCCGCCTCCGGCGATCTCGGCGACGAAGTCGACAACCGGGTCGACGACCGCCGGGTCGAAGATCTCCGTGTCATCGTCGTACCGCTCGGCGACACGCTCGTCGAAGTAGCCATCTTCGTGCTGCACCGCAGGAATCTATCTCGCCGGTGTTAGCGTGAACGCAGCGAGGTCACCTAGCAAAGGAGCCACGATGATCAAGGAGTTCAAGGACTTTCTCTTCAGGGGCAACATCGTCGAGCTCGCGGTCGCATTCGTCATGGGTCTCGCGTTTGCCGCGGTCGTCAACTCGCTGGTCAACAATCTCGTCATGCCCATCGTCGCCGCGATCATCGGCAAGCCCGACTTCCGTAGCCTCACATTCGCGATCCACCGGTCCGTCTTTCACTACGGTGCGTTTCTGACCGATCTGATTCAGTTCGTCGCCATAGCAGCTGCGGTCTTCTTCTTCATCGTCAAGCCGATGCAGATGATGCTCGCGCGGCGTCGCGGCGGGCCGATCGAGGAAGGCATGCCTGATGAGGAGCGACGCCATCAGGAGCTTCTGGCCGCGCTCCGTGTCAGCAACTAGGACTCGGCTACCCAGCGGAGACTGCGACCAGCTGGCCGCAAGCGGCTTGAATGTCACGCCCGCGCGTGAGCCTGACGGTCGCCGGCAACCGAGCGCGATCGAGCGCCGCCTTGAAGGCTGCGATCGCCTTTGACGTGGACCCGTCGTACATCCCGGTCGGGTTGTAGGGGATCAGGTTCACCTTGAAGACCTTCGGGTCGAGCAGGGCGGTGAGTGCTCGCGCCTGCTCGACGCGGTCGTTGACGCCGCGCAGCATCACGTATTCGACGAATACCTTCCGCCGGTGCACTGCGAAGTAGCGAGTGCACTCCGCGATCACGGCGGCGAGCGGGTAGCGGTCGTTCACGGGCATGAGCTCGCTGCGGAGCTCGTCGGTCGGCGCGTGCAGTGAGAACGCCAGCCTGATCGGCTCCTCGACCTCGTCGACGAAACGGCGGAGCCCGGGGAGCCACCCGACCGTGGAGATGGTCGTGCGGCGCCAGGTGATCCCGACGTCCGGCAACGCCCGCGCGGCCTCGAGTACCGAATCGAGGTTCAGCATGGGCTCGCCCATGCCCATGAAGACCGCGTGGTCGATCGGCTCGATGCGCCGGAAGTACAAAGCCTGGTCGAGGATCTCGGATGTAGTCAGATTCCGCCCGAAGCGCATCTGCCCCGTTGCGCAGAAAGCGCACGTGAGCGGACACCCGGACTGCGACGAAAGGCACACCGTGCGCCGGCCGTCGCGGTAGCGCATCAGCACCGCCTCCACGGGATGGCCCTCGCCGGTCCGAAACAACGCTTTGACCGTCCCGTCGCTTGCCTTTGCTTCCTGGACGAGCTCGAGGGTCGAGAACGGCACCTCCTGCTCCAGTCCCGCACGCAGCAAGCCGGGGATGTTCGTCATCTCGTCGTAGCCCGCGGCACCGCGGGCGGCCCATTCCCACACCTGCCCGGCGCGGTACGCAGCCTCGCCGCGCTCGCTTAGACGCCGTTGCAACAACGCACGATCCATTCCGCCCAGGGTAGCTTTGTCCCGAGCGTCCCCAGGTCGGGATGAACGTCCAAGTAGTCCGAGATCGACTTCGTCGGCCCAGATGTACTACGGACGACCGACTCGGAGGCGACCGTGCCGCTCGATGGAGAGGTGCTCCTGTCGACGAAAGGTCGCGATTACCCTTCGCGCGTCGAGCCCTGGGAAGGTGTGGTCGTCGCGCTTACTTAGCGCAGGAAGGCGAGTAACGCCATGCGTCCTGGATCGCCGAGCGCTCGCCGACCACCAGGTCGACTCCCCGCCCCAGCACGCGCTCGAGCAGGTCGACGTCGACGTCTGCAGGATCGCCGACGGCGACTTCGATGCGTCCCGATTCCAGGAAACGCACCGGCACGACGAACATCCGACGAGCAACCTCGAGAGGGAGAAGCCGTGCCGCCGACGGGTCGAGGGGATGGCGGACGAGATCGACGTAGCGCAAGCCAGCCTGTTCCGCGAGTGCGGCAGCGAGCTCGGGCTCGAAGAGCCAGCCGCGGGCAAGGAGGGTCTCGCCGAGGCGCATGCCGGTGACCTTGACCTCCTCGAGCGCCGCGTCGAGCCGCTCATGTGTGATCCAGCCTTTCTGCACGAGGATCGAGCCCAGCATGGGGCGGACCTCGTGCTCGAAGTAGCCGTGGTCGAGACGAAGCGGGGCGGCCGATCCCGAGGCGGTCCGGAGGCCGCCGCCGATGTACCGCTTGTCAGAGGGATTCATCTACACACCTTCCGGCTCTTTCATCGGCTACGGACGGGTCGCCGATGATCACCCGCGTAGGTGACGACTTCAAAACTGCAAAATAGGCCGGTGATCGATCTCCGCTCCGACACCTTGACCCAGCCGACGCCGCCGATGCGAGAGGCGATCGCGAACGCCGCGGTCGGCGACGAGCAGAAGCGTGAGGATCCGACCGTCAACGAGCTCGAGCGCCGAGGCGCCGAGTTCCTCGGGCAGGAGGAGGCGGTCTTCCTCCCGACTGCGACTATGGCCAACCAGATCGCGCTGAACATTCTCGGCCGTCCCGGCGATGCCCTCCTCGTTGAGCGGCACGCCCACATCATGCTCTCGGAGCTGGGCGGGCCGGCGGCGCATTCCGGCCTCCTCACCATCGGTCTGGAGGGGACGAAGGGTCGGTTCTCGCCGGACCAGGTCGTCTCAGAGATCCGCGACCGGACAAGCGTGCACGTCGCGCCGACCCGCGTGGTCACGATCGAGAACACGCACAACAGCGCCGGAGGCCGCGCCTGGCCGCTCGACGAGGTCGACGCGATCGTCGCAACCTGCCGCGAGCACGACCTCGCGGCGCACCTCGACGGCGCGCGGCTCGTCAACGCCGCAGTCGCGACCGGCGTCGATTCGGCAAGGATCGGTCGCGGCTTCGACACCGTCACCCTCTGCTTCTCGAAGGGGCTCGGCTGTCCGCTCGGCGCGCTGATCGCGGGCTCCGCGGACCTGATGACGCAGGCGCGCCGCGGCAAGCACTACTTCGGGGGCGCGATGCGCCAGGCGGGAATCGTCGCGGCGGCTGCGCTCTACGCGCTCGACCACCATGTCGACCGCATCGCCGACGACCACGCCCGCGCTCGGCGCCTTGCCGAAGGTCTCGCGGAAGCGGGCGTCAGCGTCGACCTCGACCAGGTGGAGACGAACTTCGTCCAGATCGACGTCGGTCCCGACCGCGGCGGTGCGATCGAGCGCATGAAGGACCGTGGCGTGCTCGTCTCGACGACCGTGCACCCGACGGTCGTGCGCGCGGTCACGCACCTCGACATCTCGGACGACGACATCGATGCGGCGATCAAAGCGATTCCCGCCGCGCTCGGCGCTACTCGTACTGAAGTGCCTGCAGAACGTTGAGCCTGGCGGCGCGGCGCGCCGGGAAGATCGCCGCGATGATCCCGACGAAGATCGCCGCGATCCCGAAGATGATGAGTTGGCCGACCGGGACCGAGAGGACGATGAAGTCGACGCGCGCGATCAGCAGGGCCGCCAGGACGATCCCGAGCGCGATCCCGATCGTCGCGCCGATCAGGGCGGTGATGACGCTTTCGTGCCGGATCATCCGCCGCACCTGACGGCGCGTCATCCCGATCGCGCGCAGCATGCCGATCTCCCTGGTGCGCTCGAAGACCGTCAGGACGAGCGTGTTCACGATCCCGAAGAGGCTGACGATGACCGAAAGAGCGAGCAGCACGTAGAGGATGTTCAGCACGGAGCTGAGTCCCGAGATCTGGTTGTCGATGAACTTCTGTCGCGTCGCAACCTTCGCGTTCGGGAACTTCTTCAACGTCCGGTCCAGGGCGGCGGCGTTCGCGGGACTTTGACCGCCCTTCATCAGCACGAACGAGTAGAGATTCTGAGGAGCGTCGACGTGCCTGTCGAACGCCGCGGCGGAGATCGTCACAGAACCGAACGGTGAGCCTCCTGTTGGCGGTGCGAAGATTCCCTCGACGTTGAACAGCTCTCGTGAGCCGTCCGGGAACGTCAACGGCACGGGCGACCCGAGCTCCAGGTGATGGCTCTTGGCGTACCCCTTGTCGACGAAGGCGCCGTCATCACCAAGATTGCTGAGGATCGCTCCGGACCCTTGCTTCCAGTCGAGGTTGAACATCTGGCTCGCCGGCGGATTCACCGCCGTCGTGTTGATTCTCTTCCCGAACGCGAGCGCCTCACCGGCGCGAACGTTGCCGACCGCCAATACCCCTGGGGTTTTCGCGACGGCGTCCGCCGCGGCAACCGGGATCGGCGAAAAGTTGTTCTGCGCCGTGATCGCGTAGTCCGCGTTCTTCCAGATCTCGTTCACCGAGCCTCTGAAGCTCGAGATGATCCCAGCCGCGAGCATCGTCACGAGCGTCACCAGGGCAAGTCCGATCATGAGCGCAGAAGCAGTCGACGCCGTGCGCTGGGGGTTGCGCTGCGCGTTCTCGCGGGCGAGGGCCCCGGCTGTGCCGCCGATCTTCGTCGCCGGCCACCCGAGCGCTCCCGCGAGCGGAGTTACGAGCCGGACGGAGAGGAGCGCGATGCCGATGAACACGAGCAGCGCCCCGCCGAGCATGAAGAGGAGGATGCCGGCCGTTCCGAGGCCGGGCGCAAACAGGCCCCAGAGCAGTCCGCCGAAGCCGAGCGCCGTCAACAACGCGGATGCCGGGAGTCGGAAGCGGGCGTAGCGCGATTCAGGCAGTGTGGCGCCCTCTCGAACGGCGGCGATCGGCGGCACCCGCGTCGCGCGCAGCGCTGGGCGCAGGCTTGCGAGGAGCGTGACGATGATCCCGACCGCGAGCGAGACGACAACCGTCCTGGTCTCGAAAGTCAGCCCGTTGTTCGGGAGCGTGAAGCCAACGGTGTCGAAGAGGGCGAACAGACCCTTGGCGAGTGCGAGCCCGGCGAAGAGCCCGATCACGGCCGCGAGGATTCCGATCGCAAGGGCCTCGATGATGATCGACCGGAGCAGCTGACGGCGGGATGCGCCAAGAGTCCTCAGGGTCGCCAGCTCACGCGTCCGCTGGGCAATCGTGATCGAGAGCGAGTTCGCGATCACGAAGCTGCCAACGAAGAGAGCGACGCCGCCAAAACCAAGCAGGAACTTCTGGAGAAAGGAGATGAACGAATTCGTGTCCTTGCTGTCCTCGTGTGCCTGCCCCTGGCCGGTCCGCACCTGGGTGTCGGCAGGGAGGACGGTCCGGATCTGCTGCAACAGCTGATTGGTTCCAACGTTCGGCGCGGAGGCGACCGCGATCTCGTCGAGCTTGCCGGGCTTGCCGAAAAGTCTTTGTGCGGTGGGCAGATCGAAGCCGGACAGCGTTGCGCCGCCGATGGTGGACACCGAGCCGAATTTCACGATTCCCGATAGCCGCAGCCGCTGAACCGAGCCGACGGCCTGCACACCGACGATCTGACCGTTCCGGAAGTGCTCTTTGCCTGCAGTCGACTTGTCGATCACGACCTCGTTGTGCTTCGGCCATGAGCCTTCGACGAGCGACAACGGATTGAAGGGCGAATTGCCCCGGGCGATGCTGAACCCCAGATTCGGGGCGCCGCCGTAGACGATCGCTTTGCCGTCCTTGCCGATCAGCTGAGCCTCGCCGTTGACGCTGCCGTCGGCGACGCGGACGTCCGGAAGGGCGCGGACCTTCTGGAGGAGCGATTCGTTGAAGGCTGGAGCAGTTACCCCGGTTCCCTGTGCGAGGTCGAAGGCAGCCTTGCCGCTGATGACGGCATCGGATCCGTTGCGACTCTCCGTGAAGATCGAGCCGAAGGCCTTGTCGATGGAGTCGGTGAGGACGTAGGTGCCGCTCACGGTGGCGACCCCGAGGACGATTGCGAACGCCGAGAGGACCGTGCGCAGCTTGCGGCCGAGGAGTGCTTTGAGAGCGAAACGGGTCACGCGTTGTCGAGCTGTTCCATCTCTTCGACGATCTCGTGCGCCGAAAGATCCTTCGACTCGCGAACGATGAGCCCGTCGGCGATGAACAGGACGCGGTCGGCGATCGCGGCGGCGCGCGCCTCGTGCGTCACCATCACGATCGTCTGCTCGAGCTCCTGCACCGAGCGGTTGAGAACCTCGAGAATCTCTCCGCTCGTCTTCGAGTCGAGGTTGCCTGTGGGCTCGTCGGCGAAGACGATCGTCGGCCTGCTGACGAGAGCGCGGCCGATGGCCACACGCTGCTGCTGACCGCCGGAGAGCTCAGACGGTCGGTGCGTGCGGCGGTTGGTGAGACCCATGCGATCGACCAGCTGATCGACCCATTCGCGCTCCGGCTTCACGCCCGCGATGGAAAGCGGCAGCAGGATGTTCTCTTCGGCAGTCAGCATCGGAAGCAGGTTGAAGAACTGGAAGATGAAGCCGATGTTCCGCCGGCGTAGCCTCGTCAGGTCCGAGTCGCTGAGCTTCGAGATCTCCGTCCCGGCGATCGTCACCTCCCCGGAGGTGGGCTTGTCGAGGCCGGCGAGGATGTGCATCAGGGTCGACTTCCCTGACCCGGAGGGCCCCATGACCGCGGTCAGCTGGCCCTTCGGGACATCGAGCGAGACGCCGCGCAAGGCGTCGACCGCGGTATCTCCTTCGCCGTAGCGGCGGGTCAGGTCAGAGGCGGAGAGGACGAATCCCGTGGAGGGGGCGTCGACCGTCTCCGCGGACTGAGCTGCGAGTGAGTTGCTCATCTGTCCTCCATGTCGTTGGGGCCAGTGTCAACCGTAGCGGGAGGGCTCACAAGGCGGCTCACAGGCTGCTGGTTGGTGCGGTTAACCGCACTTACGCTCTCCTATCTGTCTCCGGCGGACAGGAACCAGACCACGAAGGTCCCGTAGACGGCGATCAGCAGCGCTCCCTCCCAGCGTCGGGCGCGCCCGTCGCGGATCACGAAGCCGACGAAGAGCGCCGCCGCCCCCATGGCGATCAGCTCGATCGGCCTGAACGCAAGCGCGAGCGGGTGCGCGAAGGCGAAGGACGCCAGCGTGACCACAGGGATGACCAGCAGGCCGACCTGTGCGCTCGACGAGATCGCGATCTCCGTCGCGAGCTTCATCTTCCCGCGTCGGGCGATCACGACCGCGCCGCCGTGCTCCGCGGCGTTGCCGACGATCGCCACGATCACTATCGCGATGAAGAACTCCGAGAGGTTCGCCGCCTTCGCGAAGGCCTGGAGCGAGTGGACGAGGATCTCGCTGATCACTGCAGTCGCCGCCGTCGTCACTCCGAGGGCGACGAGCGACGTGCGCAGACTCCAGCCGCTCGAGTCCGTGACCTTGTGTGCAGGGCGACGCTTCAGGTCGGCGATCGTGACGACCAGGTAGAGGCCGAGTAGCACGATGGCGGGCCCGATGCTGAGCAACGCGAGCGAGTGACGATTCGGGTCTCCGTGCCAGCCGGGGACCGACGGGATCAGCAGCAGCACGACCGCAACGAGGACGAGACCGAGCTGGCCGAGCAACGAGCTGCGGTCGAGCTCCGCGTTGTCCGTACCGAGGACAAGCGCCGCGCCGAGCACGAGCAAGATGTTCGAGACGATGCTGCCAGCCATCGAGCCGCGCACGACGTCGGGCAGATTGTCCGAGACCGCGATCACGGCGATGATCACCTCGGGGGCGTTGCCGAAGCTCGCGTTCAGCAGCCCGCCGATGCGCGCGCCCGTGTGTTCTCCCGCGTGTTCGGTTGCTTCCCCGATCAGCCAGGCCAGAGGGATGAGCGAGAGTGCAGCGAGCACGAACAGGACCGTCTTGTCCGGGTGGACGAGGCCGTCGACGAGCATCGTGATCGGAGCGAGCGCAAGCGAGGCCCAGAGGAGTCGTCGCGCCACCAAGGACTAGCCTAGCGGCCTTAGCTGATCTACGGCCTGCATGTCAAGTCTTGCGGAGCCCGCTTGCGGGGACGACAATTCCGTCATGCAACCACCGGCCCAGCGCCTCGAGGCACTGACCGTCACGGAGCTTCCGCTCCGGCCTCAGGACGAGCTGGAATGCCGCAGGTGCGAGGTGCACTGCGACAAGGTGGTCTACCCGTCTGCGTGCGTGGAGCGCGCTTGCCCGTTCATGTACGCGTACGAGGAATTCGGGCACACGTACATCGGCTGCATGCAGCGCGTGTACGGCGTCGAGATCGATCTGGAGATGCTGGGGGAAGCCGAGGCGCGCAGCGAAGGGTTCGGTGCGATGCGCACGATGCGAGCGCCGCTACCGATGTGCCGCGTCGAGGTCGAGGAGTGCTACGGGGCCGGCCGCTCGGGCGACCTGGGCTGTGTGAACCCGGAATTCCACGAGCTCCCGGACGGTACGCCGACGTTCAAGGTCTTCGCTCAGCTAACGGACTGAGCAGGGCGTAGCCCACCAGCGGGCTGAGCGCCGCCAGCACGAAGGCGAGTCGCCAGGAGGCCTGGTGGACGACGGTGGCGAACACGATCGGCGCGACGATGGCGCTCCCGGCCAGGAAGGTCTGCTGCAATCCGATCGCGGCGCCGCTGCGGGCCCGTCCTGCAGCCTCCGCGGCCGCCGCGAACGACAGTCCGTTCCACGAGAGCCCGAAGGTGCCGGCGACAACAAGAGCTGCGACGAGGATCCACACCGTCGCGTCCATCAGGGCGGCGGTAACTCCGACCGTGAGCGCGAGACCGAGGGCGATCCAGCGCAGCGGGACGATCCGCATCCGCACGCGGTCCGACAGGCGGCCGACCGCGATCCGTGCGATGCCGCCGCAGACCTGCGTCACGGCGAGCGCCCCCGCGGCGACTCCGGTCGACACGCCCCGGTGCCCGTGGAGGAAGAGCACGAAGAAGCCGAGCAGGCTGATCTGCGTCGCAACGTAGAACGTGCTCGCGATGCAGATGCGCCAGACGCGTGGATCGCGCAGCGGACGCGCCAGCACTGACTGATCTTCCGCCGGCTCGGCACGTACGAGGGCCGTGCCGACGACAGCGGCCGCGATGCAGGCAGCCGCCAACCCGTCGAACGCTGCGTGCAGGCTGATGTGCCGGTCAAGCGCCGGGAGAGCGACCGCAGCCACGGCTCCACCGAGGGGAGTGGCCATCTGGCGAATGCCGAGCGCGAGTCCGCGCTCCTCTTCGCCGAACCACGCCATCACGGCGCGGCCGCTTGCCGCATTGACGCCGGCCCCGAGCGCGCCCGCGACGGACAGCGCGGCCACCAGGTCGGTGAAGGAGGGCGAGTACGCCGCCCACACGAGTGCCGCCGCCGTCCCCAGTTGGCCGATCGCGATGACGGAGCGCTCGCCGATGCGGTCGGCGACGATCCCCCAGAGCAGCAGCGTGGCGAGCGAACCGATGTTGAGCGCGGCGAGCACCACGCCGACCTGAGTCAGGCTGAGCGCGTAGCGATCCTGGATCGCGGGAGCGATCGCCGGAAGACCGAGCAGGATCGCGGAGAACGCCGCCTGCGCGAAGACACCCGCGCCGAGGATCGTCCAACGGTAGTTACGAGGTTGCGCGGGCGTGGAGCTCACGAAGCTTGCGGATCTCTTGGGCGTTCGGGCCCTTCCCGTCGGCTCCGGGCACTTCCAGGACAACGGGAAGCCCTTGCAGCTTCGGATGCGCGAGGAAGACCCCGAGCCCTTCGCCGATCAGCCCGTCGCCGATGTTGTCGTGCCGGTCGCGATTCGATCCGAGTGGCGCCTTGGCGTCGTTCGCGTGCAGCGCGCGCAGGCGGTCGAGCCCGATGCGGCTGTCGAGGTCGTCGAGCAACGCGTCCCACGTCGACGCATCGGTGACGTCCACGCCTGAGACGAAGAGATGGCACGAGTCGAGACAGACGCCGAGGCGCTCGTGCCGTCCGACCGCATCGAAGATCGCCGCGAGCTCGTCGAGTGAGCGCCCCATCGTTCCTCCCGCACCGGCTGAGTTCTCCATCAGCAACCAGGTTCGATCGTTGCAGCGGTCGAGCACCTGCTCGACCGCCGGCACGACGCGCTCGAGGCCTGTGTCGAAGCCGGCACCCAGATGAGACCCGATGTGGAAGACCACCCCTTCGGCCTCGATCGCGCAGGCGGCATCGACGGTCGCACGCATGGTGTCGACGCTCTTCGAATAGATCGCATCGTCAGGGGCGGCGAGGTTGACGAGGTAGAGCGCGTGGACGAGGACCGGAACGCCCGCCTCCTCGCGTTTCGACCGGAACGCCTCGAGATCGGCCGGGTCGTGCTCGGGGAACCGCCAGGTGCGTGGGCTCTGGGCGAAGAGCTGCACGGTCTCCGCGCCCATAGCCGCTCCGTTGTCGAGCGCCTTCTTCACACCCCCGGAACAGTGGGCACCGAACAGCACGCCAGTAACCTAACGGTGTGTCCGTTCGCGTCCGCATGGCTCCGAGCCCGACCGGCTTCCTGCACATCGGGAACGTCCGGACCGCGCTCTTCAACTGGCTCTTCGCCCGGCACGAGGGCGGGGAGTTTCGGCTGCGGATCGAGAACACGGACACCAACCGCGAGGTCGAAGAGGCGACCCAGCAGATTCAGGATTCACTCCGCTGGCTCGGGCTCGACTGGGACGGCGAGGTGACCTTCCAGCTCGACCGGCTGCAGGACTGCGCCGACATCGCGCGCCGCCTGGTGGACGAGGGCAAGGCCTACGAGGACGAGGGCGCGATCCGTTTCCGCATGCCCAACGAGGGCGTTACGGCCTGGAACGACGCGGTACGCGGTCGTATCGAGTTCCCGAACGAGCAGCTCGAGGACGTCGTGCTCGTTCGCTCCGACGGTCGGCCGACCTACAACTTCGCCTCGCCGATGGAGGACGTGTGGGACGGCATCACGCACGTCATCCGAGGCGAGGACCACATCTCGAACACGCCGAAGCAGATCAACATCATCCGCGCGGTCGGAGCCGAGCCGCCCGTCTACGCGCACGTCTCGCACGTGCTCGGCGCGGATGGCAAGAGCCTGTCGAAGCGACACGGCTCCGTGACTGTGGACGAGTTTCGGCACGCGGGCTACTACGCGCCGGCGTTGATGAACTTCCTCGCGCTCCTCGGCTGGAGCTTCGACGACAAGACTACGATCATGTCTCGTGACGAGCTGATCGAGCGGTTCAGCCTCGACCGCGTCGTTTCGAGCCCGGCGACGTTCGACTACGAGAAGCTCGACTGGCTGAACGGGATGCACCTCCGTGCGCTCTCGCCGGACGAGTACGCGAGCGAGCTCGCCAAGTTCCTCCGGGACGAGGGCTACGACTGGGACGAGGAGCTCGTCCGACGCGCCGCGCCGATCGTGCAGGAGAAGATCGAGCGCTTCGGACAGTTCCCCGACTTCGCGGGCTTCCTCTTCCGCGAGGTCGAACCGGATCCAGCGCTGCTGAACGGCGCTGCACCGGTCGTCACTGCAGCGCGTGACGAGCTCGAGCGCGTCGAGCCGTTCGCCGCTCCGGAGATCGAGGCCGCGCTGCGTAGCCTGGCCGAGCGGCTGGAGCTCTCGCCGCGCAAGGCGTTCGAGCCGATCCGCATCGCCGTCACCGGCTCGAAAGTCTCGCCCGGGTTGTTCGAGAGCCTGGAGTTGCTGGGGAAGGCGGAGACGCTGCGGCGTCTCAGTGCTGCTGCCGGCCGCGCAGCGGCTTAGGTTTTGCGAGCGGGTCGAGGGCGCGCTGGAAAACGAGCCAGGAGCGGCGCCTGAACTGGGGTGAGGGCCGCGGGAAGCGCGGCGAGGCGCGGTCGATCTCCCGCTCGAATTTGCCCTGGGAATCGGAGGGTTCGTTTCTCATTTTTAAGGAGTAAACGGAGCATCCCGGGATCGGGATACGCGTACACTGGCGGGCCGCGGTGGACTCGCCCAGGCACACGGTGCTCGTCGTCGACGACGACGCAGCCATCCGTTTTCTCTGCCGCGTTAACCTGGAGCTCGACGGTTGGGCGGTTCACGAAGCCGGGGCGATCGAGCAGGCTCGGAAGACCCTCGCGGCGGCCGCCGTCGACCTCGTCCTGCTCGACGTCCACATCGGCGTCGAGAGTGGGCTCGACTTCATCGCGGAGGTCCGGGAGCGCAACCCGGGTGTCCCCGTCGTACTACTCACCGGCTCGGTCGGGTCGCCGGTTCTCAAAGGAGTCGATGCCGACGCGATCATCGCGAAGCCGTTCACGCTCGAGCAGCTGACCGGCACGCTCGCCAGGCTCGTGCCGCGGGGCGGCTCCGAGGCTGGATAGAGTCTTCGCTATGTCGACCACTGCCGTGTGCAGTCCCGCGGAGTTCGAGGAACAGCTCCAGCGGTACCTCTACGAGCGGTCGGAGGAGGGGCGAGCCGTCCGCGTGGGGGAGAAAGAGGTATCGGAGCAGGCAGCGATTGTCGCGCGCTTTGCCGACCTCTTCAGCCGTGATCAGTTGGGGGCCCTGCGGGACGAGGAGGCGCGCGCCGACGAAGACCAGCGCGAGTGGCTCTATCGGCTCCGCAAGACCTGCGAGAGCGGACTCATCGCCGCCGAGCTCGCGGAGAAGGATGACGAGCTCGAGAACGAGATTCTCGCCGCGCGCGTCGACTTCAAGGGCGAGGAGCTTCCCCTTCGCTCCGCACTGGCGACTCTCGCGATCATCTCCGACTACTCGGAGCGCGACGAGCTCGGCGAGATCTATCGTCGAAGGTCGGCCGACTTCAACGAGCACCGACTCGAGTTGCTTCGCGCCTATGAAGGGCTCGAGGCGGACCTGACGGAAGAGCCCGACCCGGTGGCGCGCAGCGAGGAGGAGAAGCAGATCTCGCTACGCGAGCTGCAATCGGTGCTCGCAGCAGCGAGCGACGAGATCGAAGGGCGCTTCATCGCGCTGCGGGAGCGCTGGTTCGAGCGCCTGCTCGGTGCGGACCGCGAGGAGCAGCCTTCGTCTGCGCACATGGGTTACGTCCGGCGGCTCTCGCCGCTCGACGCCACGTACACGAAGGAGCGGGCGACCGAGGTCTGCCTGGCGACGCTCTCGGCGCTCGGGTTCGATCTCGCCGCTGACCGCAACATCCGCCTCGACCTCGACGACAGGCCGCAGAAGTCGCCGCGGGCCTGCGTGATCGCATCCGACCCGCCCCACGTGGTCCACCTGATCACCCGTGCGCAAGGCGGGCTGCACGACTATCAGGCTTTCCTGCACGAGGCAGGCCATGCCCTCCACTACGCGGGCGTCGATCCGAACCTGCCGTACACCTTCCGCAGGCTCTCTCGCGATCACGCGCTGACCGAGATCTACTCCTACATCTGCGAGGCGATCACCCGCGAGCCCGCTTGGCACGCCGAACACTTCGGGCTGTCGGACGAAGACGCGAGTACGAACGCGGAGGCGACGATCTTTCTCGAGGCGCTTCTCTTCCGGCGCTACACGGCCAAGCTCCAGTTCGAGCTCGACTTCTGGTCGAGCTTCGAGCAGGCCGGACTCGAGAGCACTGACTACTCGCAGCGGCTGACCGCAGCGACGGGCATTCGCTATCCGAGCGACGGTCACCTTGCCGACATGGACCCCGGTTTCTATTCAGCGGACTATCTGCGCGCCTGGATCCGCCACGCCCAGTTGCGCGCCTACCTCATCGACGAGGTCGGGGACGACTGGTGGCGGAGCGCGAGGACCGGAGAGCTCTTGCGCGACCTCTTCGCGGAGGGGACGAGGCCCTCGAGCGAGGAGATCGCAAGGCGGCTCGGCTTCGAGCCTTACGACACGGCCCCCCTTGTCGCCGAGTTGATCCACTAGTACGTGCGCTCCGTCGCGTACGACCATTTCTACGCATACGACGAGCTGACCGACACGCTACGCACGTGGGCGGAGGAGGCGCCGAACCTCTGTGCGCTCGAGTCCATCGGCAAGTCCTACGAGGGTCGCGAAATCTGGCTCGTCACCATCACCAACACCGAGACCGGTGCTCACCTCGAGAAGCCGGGGTTCCTGATCGAGGCCAACATCCATTCGATGGAGTGGACCGGCTGCACGGCAGCGCTCCACTTGATCCACCGGCTGCTGACCGGACACGGCAACGGCGACGTCGTCACGCGCGCACTCGACACGCGGGTCTTCTACGTCATCCCGCGGCTGAATCCGGACGGTGCCGAGCGCGGCCTCGAGGAGCGGCGCTTCATCCGCTCGAGCGTTCGGCCGTACCCGCGGGAAGACCTGGAGGACGGTCTCCACGTCGAGGACCTCGACGGTGACGGGCGTGTGCTCGACATGCGTGTCGAGGACCCGAACGGCGCCTGGCATCCTCATCCCGACGAGCGCAAGCTGCTGGTCCGCCGCGACCCGGTCGACTCGCCGGAGGACGGGCCGTTTTACCGGCTGCTGGCGGAGGGTCGCATCGAGAACTACGACGGCGTCACGATCAAGATTCCGCCGCCCCTTGAAGGGTTGGATCTGAACCGCAACTTTCCCGCGGACTGGGCACCAGAGCACGAGCAGCGTGGCGCCGGTCCTTACCCGACGTCCGAGCCGGAGGTGCGCGCCATGGTGCAGGCGGTCACCGAGCGTCCGAACATCACGGGGCACATCGCGTACCACACGTTCAGCGGCGTTCACCTGCGGCCGTACGCCGGCCATCCGGACGACGACTTTCCGACACCGGACCTGAGGGCATACAACCTGATCGGGGAGCGCGGGACGGAGCTGACGGGCTATCCGGCCATTTCCGTGTTCCACGACTTCAAGTACGACCCGAAGCAAACGATCAAGGGCGGCGCGCACGATTGGATGTACGACCACCTGGGCGTCTTCTCGTGGACGACGGAGTTCTGGAGCCCTCAGCGCCAGGCAGGGCTGTCCGGCTACCACTTCACGGACTGGATCAGAGAGCATCCGATCGAGGATGACCTGAAGCTGATCGAGTGGGCCAAGAAGAACTACCCGGACGCGTACGTCGACTGGTACGAGTTCGACCATCCCGAGCTCGGCAAGGTCGAGCTGGGCGGCTGGGACATCATCAACTACTGGTTCAACGTTCCCTTCGACCGTCTGGAGGACGAGGTCGCGCCGCACTCGGAGTGGGCGCTCTTCCATCTCCTCGTCTCACCTCTGCTCGAGGCGCGGTCGCTCGACGTCGAGAAGCTGGGGGAGAGCTCGTTCCTGGTCCGTCTCGTATTGCAGAACTCCGGCTGGCTGCCGACGAACGTGACCGAGAAAGCTCTGGAACGGAAGGCCGTTCGTGATCTCGAGGTCGAGCTCGAGTTGCCGGAGGGCGCGCGGCTCGTCGGCGGTGAGGTCAAGACGGACGCAGGTCAGCTGAAGGGCCGGGCCGACAAGCGCTCGACCACCTGGTGGGCCAACGACGAATCCACTCGTGACCTCGTCAAGCTCGAGTGGGTCGTCGAAGCCCCTGCGGAAACCGAGATCAGGATCGAAGCCCGGCATCCTCGCGCCGGCACCGTGCGACGCACGATCACGCTCGAATAGCTCCGGCAAAACGAGAACGCCGGCTTGCGCCGGCGTTCCCTTGGGACACAGCTGCTCGAGAAGACTTACTCGGCGAGTGTTGCCATGGACGCCATCATGCTGTCCAGGTTGGCATTCCAGCTCGCTTCGGCCCAGCTTGCTTCGGCCCAGCTGGCGGAGTTCCAGCTCGCCTCGGCCCAGCTCGCCTCCGCCCAGCTCGCCTGCGCCCAGGAGGCGCCGGAGGCCAGGTAAGAGGCCCAGCTCGCAGCGTCGAATGTCCGCAGGCCGGTGACCGGGTTGCCTGTCACGAACTGATACAGGCCGACGTTCGGGTTCGGCGGATCGTCGAGCGTGGACGCCACGCCTGCGTCGATCTCGCCGACGCCGGCCGCGCTGCCACTGACGTTCGGCAGGTAGTTGGCCGCGAGCATCAACGCGCCCTTGACCTGATCGGGAGTGAACCCGGGATGTCGCGCCAGGATCTGCGCCGCAGCCGCGGAGACCACCGGAGTCGAGAACGACGTGCCGGACATCCACATGTAGCCGGGAGCGAGCACCCGATCCGGAACCGTCTTCGCGATCGTCCCGTCCATCGGGGCGGGCGCGAGCATGTAACGACCGGGGGCCGAAACATCCGGCTTCCCGAAGCCGTCCATCGTCTTGCCGTAGGCCGACCACGGCGGGACCGTGTCGTCGCTCGGGTCGGACGTGCCGTTCTGGTCGAGTGCACCGACCGTGATCACGAACGGATCGTTGCCGGGAGCGTAGGACATGCTCACCGGGCCCCCGTTACCGTGGTTGCCCGCGGCCGCTACCACGACGATTCCCTTGAGCCAGAGCGCCTCGACCGCCTTGTCCAGCGGGTCGATGCGAATGCTCGTGTCGCTCGCACCGGCCAGCGAGAAGTTGGCGACGCGAATGTTGTACTGGGCCGCGTGAGCCAGGATCCAGTCGGCGGCGGCGACGACGTCGCTCGTCCTGGACTCCCCGTTGGCATTCGCCGTGCGAATCGAGACCAGCGGTGCATTCGGAGCGCCACCGGCATAGTCGCCGGAGCCGGCTGCGATGCCTGCCACCATGGTGCCGTGGCCTTCGGCGTCCTGTGCCGAGTCGGTGCAGAGGGAGCAGATCTTGACGCTCGCCACGAGGCGACTGCCGAAGTCACTTCGGCTCTCGATCCCCGAGTCGACGATTGCGATGGCCGGCGCCTGCGGGGCAGGTCCGGTGATCTCGCCGGTGTTGGGATCGAACGCATTCTGGAGGATCGACATGTCCGTTGAGTCCTGCCACATTGTCGAGTCCTGATACCCGGCCGAGCTCACGGGCGCATCGCGCGTGATCGCGACGATGTGAGGATGACGCGCCAGCTTCAGCAGGTCCTTGCCGCTGATCGTCGCCTGAACGCCGGCGATGCTCATGAAGCTCCGCATCCCATGGCCGTTTTGCTTGCTCACCGCAGAGGAGACGTCTGAGCTCGAAGAGCCCTTGTCGCCTTGGACGATGACATCGAAGGTCTGGGCGGGGTTCGCCGCAGCCTTTGCCAGCAGGCTCGGCGGGACGAAGGCACCGCTGTCGTTGCCGGTGTTGCCCGTGGAGGCGCTCCCCGCAACTGGAACGACGAGCATCGCGGCGAGCGCGAGGGTGACCCAGCCGCGCTTTCCACTGCCCCAGAGAGCGTTCGAGCGAGATTCGCCACGCCGTCCCCAAAGCGCGTTCCCTCGCACGCCGCTACGAATAGTTCGGTCCTGCCGCATTGTCGAAACTCCTTCCACCCACAATTCCCCGTGGGCCGCAGTTGAAAGGCCAAAAGCCAGACCGCAGGGTAGGAGCGAGCGCGAAGAGGTTCCTCCCCCGTTTGCGGTAGCGGTCGGTGAATCCCCCCATTGAGGGAACGCGCGGGCTCGACTGAGGATCAAGGCTGAGCGTCCGCAGGCCGATGAATTGCACCGGAGCGTTCGCGTCTCTGTACGCGCGCGTGAAGGCAACACATGACCCTGCGGACTTTCGGCGACATTCCTGGCGCCACGGAGCGACCCCTCCGTCTGTTCCGGCTGCTCGCGGTGCTTGCCGGGGCGGTCGTCGTCCTCCTGACGGCTCTCGCCGGAAGTACGGGAGCCGGTGTCGCCAACTATCAGGGCACTCTTTACCTCGCCGGCGGGGTGTCAGGCGTCAGCGGCAGCAGTTGGCAGATCACGACCTCGGCGGGACCCGGGACTCCGACTACGCCGATTACTGTCGCGGTGCCCGGCGGCGGTACTTTGGCTGCCGCCAGCTATCAGTACATCTACGTTCGCTCGAGCGGGAACGGTCGCACCGCGAGCTCAGTCTCGACTCCAGCCGTCGCGGTTGCCGCCAATGGTGCCGTGAACGTCTCCGTTTCCCCAGCCGAGCTGGGGGGCGACCTGTATCGCGCACGTGCTGCGTCCGGAGTCGTGCTCGGTAGCTACGTGCTTGCGTCGCCTCCCGGCGGCGTGGCGACTGTTCCGTACACGGACACCGGTGCGATCAGCGGCGCAGCCCTCCCTCAGGCTGACAACCGCATCCTTCCCAACAACACGACTGGCTGGACCGAATTCGCGCCGGGCGTCGGCCTCGCAAACACGCTGGCCACTTCGGCCGTGACCGGGTCACCCGCCTTGCCGGCCGGCTGCAAGGGTTGGGTCGTGGACGGGTCGGGCGGCATGAGTTTTCCCGGTGCTGCTTGGACCTTCCAGGTTCGCGTGAAGCCCGGCTCCACGGCGGCGGGAAATGGTCTCGCGGTCCTGACTGCCGGGATGTGGAAAGTGAACGACTCCGGGTCGACTGTCGGCGGCTATCTCATCGCGCCGACCGACGGCGACGTGATTACGAATGCCACGGGCATGGCGGCGAATGCGACCGTGACCGCGAATCCCGGCGCGTTCACGCTCGGTCCGGCCGAGCATCTCTGCATCCAGTTCTGGCGGCACCAGACACTCGGTTACACGGGCGGCAGCGCCGCGAATCACAGCATCACTCTGCTTCCGTTCGACCCGGCAAACCAGATCACTGTGCACCCGGCTCCGAACGGGTTTGCCTCTGCATCGCTCTCGGGGCCTGCCGACGGTCTGCACACGACCACCATTCCGCAGCTGAGCGCAACGTATTCCGATTCGGAAGGGGATGCGGGTACGTTGACGATCAAGGTCTGCACGGATTCAGGCTGCTCGACCTCGCCGGAGAACTCCGGGGCGATGGCTGCAACCGACGGCGCCACCTTGAACTGGACGCCGACCGGGCCGTTCACCGACGGCACCTACTGGTGGGAAGCCCAGGGACAGGATGCCTTGGGCTTGCCCTCCGCCTGGACCTCGGCCCGGACGTTCGTGATCGACAACGTCGCGCCGACGACGAACATCACGGCAAGCCCACCGGCACAGTCGAACGCTGCGAGCGGCAGTTTCTCGTTCAGCGCGAACGAGTCTGTCACCGGCTACCAGTGTCGCGTGGACGGTGCGTCGTTCGCCGCCTGCACGAGCCCGGCTGCCTACGGGCCGCTCGCCGACGGTGCGCACAGCTTCGACGTGAAGGCGGTGGCTGATCTCGCGGGCAACCCTGGCACGACAACGAACTACGGCTGGGCGATCGACACGGTTCCCCCGAATACGTCGATCACGTCGCAGCCGGCCGCGCTCTCGAACAGCGCAAGCCCTAGCTTCGATCTCTCGGCGACGGAGGGCGGCTCGACCTTCGAGTGCTCGCTCGACGGCACCGCATTCGGCGCTTGTCCTAATCCGAAGAGTTACTCGAGCGTCGCAGACGGTGCGCATGTCTTCCAGGCTCGTGCGGTTGATCCGGCCGGCAACGTCGACCCGACCCCAGCTTCGTACGCCTGGACCATCGACGCCACGCCGCCGGACACGACGATCGGGCCGAGTTCCCCTGCCGCCTTGACGATCGCCACGGGCGCGACCTTCGATTTTTCTTCGAACGAGTCCCCGTCCACCTTCCAGTGCGCGCTGGACGCCGGCGCGTACGCGTCGTGCTCGAGCCCCAAGACCTATTCCGGCCTCGCAGACGGGTCTCATATCTTCTACGTCCGTGCACGCGACACGGCGGCGAACACGGATCCGAGTGCGGCTTCGTACACCTGGACGATCGATACGACGCCGCCGACGACCACCATCGGCCCCACGATGCCGGCGGCGAACACGCAGTCCTCGAGCGCCACGTTCGACCTCGGCTCGAACGAGCCGGGCTCGACGTTCGAGTGCCGGCTCGACGGCGCTCTCTTCGCCGCGTGCACGACCCCCGCGTCATATGCGGCGCTGGGCGACGGAACGCATACGTTCGACGTACGTGCGACTGACCCGGCCGGGAACCTCGACACGAGCCCCGCCTCCTACAGCTGGAAGATCGACAACGTCGCTCCGTCGACCCCGACGCTGACGGCTCCGGCCGATGCTTTGACGACGAACGGACTGCCGCAGCTACGCGCGACCTTCGCAGACGGAACCGCCGGAGGCGACTCCGGCACGGTGGAGTTCCAGCTCTGCTCGAGCTCGGCGTCGGCGGGTGCTTCGTGCGCCCCGGTCGCACAGTCGGTCACCTCCGGCCTGGTGTCGAACGGTGGCACGGCCAGTGCGACACCCGCCGCCCTCGTGGACGGGACGCATCACTGGCAGGCACGAGCGGTTGACGTTGCCGGCAACCAGTCCGGCTGGAGCGCGACCCGAAGTTTCCAGCTCGATACGAGCCTGCCCGTTGTGACGGTGGGCGCGCCGGCGGACGGCGCCTGGGTCAACGGTCTCGAGCTCAGCGCGACCTTCAGCAAGCCGGCGTTCGCCGGCACCGGGTCGGTCGACTTTCGCGTCTGCTCCGACGCGCTGTGTCTCGGCACCGTCCAGAGCGGCAACTCGGGGAGGCTCGTGAACGGTGCTCTCGCAAAGTGGTCCCCGTCCTTTCTGCCGGTAGACGGCCTCTACTACTGGCAGGCGCGTTCGCGGGATTCCGCGGGGAATTTCTCTGCCTGGACGGCAGTCCGAACGCTCCACCTCGACACGGTCGCGCCGGGCAAGCCGCCGACCTTCACCGGTGTCGTTGCAGCCGACGGGTTGACGCTGCGTTGGTCCGCGCCGAACGACAACGTCGCCAACTACGTCGTCTTCGTCAACGGGGCTCCTTGGAAAAACCTGGGTAGCACGGAGTTCGAGGTGAAGATGGGGACGTTCGATCCGGGTGATACGCGTTCGTTCTCCGTTGTGGCTGTCGACCTGTCGGGGAACGTCGGAGCGATGTCGCCCGTGCTCGTGGGCGTGCCGAATCTCGTCGGGCTCACGTGGTCACAGGCGCTCGGCGCAGCCAATGCCCGCGGTCTGGCGCTACAACGGAGCGCGGTCTTCTTCGCGTCGATTCCGATGATCGTCGCGAACCAGTTGCCGCCGGCGCCCGCACTCACGGAGCGCGGGACTGCGGTTTTCGTGACGATGAGCCCCACGAGTGGAGCCCCGCTGGGCGTCAAGGTCAAGCCGGGACGCTTCGCGTGCGCAGCAGGGTCGGTCCTCCGATTGCGCGTCGATCTTTCTGCCGCAGCACGAGTTCGGAGCCGGCTGCTGAATGGTCACGGACGCGTCGTCAAGCGCGGGCAGCTCGGGATTCTCCAGTCAGGCACGAACAACATCCGGGTCAAGCTTCCTGGTGGCCTTCGGCGCGGGGCATATCGGCTGATGCTCGACGCAACCGGCGAGGGCGGTACGGCACATGCGCTCGTGCGCGTGAAGGTCGGCTCCCACGCTTGCCGGGCTCGCTAGGAACTCTGCTAGCTTCAAACGACACAACGGCGGTGTGAGGCACAGGTACTCGGGCGTTCCCCAAAGGGGGCTTGGGTCCCGGCAGTGAAGTGCCGACTGTCACGACCATGAGGAAGCCCGCCGCCATGGGCTCGGCATGAAGGAGTCGTTCTGGACCTCGGTCGGCAGAGTCGAGGTTCTCGTCGATGAGCAGAGCAGAACCGTCTCGGCGTACCGCTTCGACGCCGAGGGACGGCCGGTCGCTGCAGCCATGGAGAGTTGGGACTACACCGATCTCGCGGACCTGTTGATACGTCAGGCCGGGGTGCCGGCCTGGGAGGCGGGCGAGATTGCCTCGGGAGTGAAGGCGAGGCTGGAAGTGGGCGACCGACCGCCGTTCGCCAACGCGGCACGCTCGGGCAGGCGTCGAGCCCGGGAGCGGACGAGCTCGATGGATAACGCGGGCGTCCCGCTCCGCTTCGTCGCCGTTCTCCTCGACGCAGTCATCGTCTTCTTCCCGGCAGGAATCATCGTCGGCTTGCTGTCGGGCGGCGGCTACACCGAGACCGGCAACGGCTACGCGAACACCGGGATCGACGTCAGCGGAAAGGCGGCGTGGCTCTTCCTTCTGCTCGGGCTCGGCTACTACGTCTTGTGCGAAACCGCAACTGGCGCGACACTCGGCAAGCACATCGTCGGCATCCACGTCATAGGTGAAGACGGGAAGCATTTGAAATTCGGCGCAGCGGTCGTTCGTAACCTGCTGCGACTGGTCGACTGTCTGTTCTTCTACCTCGTCGGCGCCATCTTTGCGCTGACTTCTCAGCAAGGGCAACGACTCGGCGACCGTGCGGCGCACACGCTCGTGGTCCGCCGCTAGGCGAACTCGTTTCTCCCTTCAACAGGGATCGCACATCAGACGGGTCAGTGCGTCTTCGTCGGGCTCAACGGCCACGACCTGCCAGCATTCACCGGCCGGTGCCGGAATCAAATCGCCGACCGAGTAAGAGCCACTCAGGCTGGTCATGTCACGACGTTCCTCGCGGCCATCGAGATGAGCGAGCTCGAGTTGGTAGGAGATGGGAAGCGGCCGCACGTCGCGCGTGAGACCCTCCCAGAGCGAGACGAGCCCGGGACTCAGCTCGTCACGTGCGGCCAGATGCTCCAGAGCTCGCAGGACCTTTTCGTTCTCAGCCACGTCGAGCAGCTCGACGGCGTGCACCGAGCGCTCGTGGGCGGCCGTTCCGACGCGGCGGGCCATGCGTGCGTAGTCCTGCCCGGTGAGTCGCGCGCCGAGCCGGTCGAGCTGCTCGAACAACCGCTGGGCCTCAGTCGCCTCGACTGCGATGGAGGCTTCGGGAAGCAGGAAGCTCAACTCGGTCATGATCTGCGGGCGGGAACGCCTTCCCTGCGGTCCGGCGTAATTTAGCGTTCTGCTTGCTCTCGTCGAGGGCTCGAGAGCGCGGACGCCGGCGGCCGGGACCCTGACGCGCCGCCATCACCGATCTCCGCGGTGGCTAAAAAGCTGCTCGGCGAGTAGTACCCTGCGGCCATGAGGGCGGTCGCGGCACCGTTCCGCTTCGTCGGCAAGATGTTTCTCAGGGTCGGCCGGTTACTTACTGGTCGTTCAGGCCGCCACTGAGCGAAGATGCGCTTGAAGGCGCCTCGGATCAGGGATTTTCGTGCCTTCTTTGAGGCTGCGGGGCAAGGACTCGAACCTTGACTACCTGATCCAGAGTCAGGCGTCCTACCATTAGACGACCCCGCAACGGGCCGCCATTGTACCGGCGCTACTTGCGTTTCTTCTCGACGTCACTCCTCTGATGAAAGAGCGGTTCAGCGATGTCCCAGCAGGGACGACTGCTCTCACCCCTCGCTAGACTGAGCCCCGTTCGGCCCATTCGTCTAGTGGCCTAGGACACCGCCCTCTCACGGCGGCGGCACGGGTTCGAATCCCGTATGGGCCTTTCTGAGCTTCCCGACACCGCTATAGAACGGTATCGGTGGGCTTTCGTTATCAGGTTGACCCACAAGGGTGCATCGTTCACGGCGACCGCGGCGAGGAAGTCGTCGAGCACCTCTTCGATCGACAGTCGTGCTGTCACGCGGCGGATGCTAGTTCGGCTCGATCCAGTATTCGCGACGCGCAGTCGAAGAAGAGAATGGAGAGGGCCGGGAAGCTGGGGAGCTTCCGGGATCTAGGGCTGCGGCACCCCTAATCCCGTTGGCCCTCCCCACTAGGCGAGTCGGCGCGAGGGACGCTCTCGCCCACCCACACAAGGGGTATTTTGAACCTGTAAAAAACCCCACCGAGGCGGCACTAATCTGCCGGAACCTACTTGAACATCACCCTGTTCTGAGCTCAGGTCTCGAGCCGGTAGATCGGTACCAGGCGCTTCTCCGCCTCGGTGTCGATGTGCGCGACGACCTCGACGTACTGCTCCAACCCCGAGCCCTGGAGCTTCGCCTTCAGCAGGCTGTCCACCTGATAGATCCCGGAGGAGTTGTTCATGGTGATCTCGATCAGCACCGGACGCTGCTCGCCGTCCTTGATCGCAACGTCTTCGATCGCCGCGGCGCTGAGGGAGTGGATCGAGATCGAGCCACGGGCGAAGGGGATGCGTGAGCGGCCCTGCTCCATGTCGAGCGCGTCCGCGACGCGCACGATGCCTGCCTCGAGGGTCAACGGCTTGCCGTAATCGCGGTGGCTCGTGATCGCGCCGAGCACCTCGGAGACGATGATCGTCAGATCTGGCTCCTGGTAGATGTCGCGCAAGAGCTCGCGCAGCTTTGGCTCGGCGAGGAAGAGGCTGAAGTCCTCGTGCCCCTCACGGTGGACGGACATCCCGACGCAATGGGTCAGCGCGCCGAGCAGGACAACCACCTCTGCGTCGTCGTCGTCGTAGCCGTAGTCGCGCACGACGGAAGGCTGGATGTGATGCTTCGTGAGCTGACGCAGGAGCTTGAGCCCGATGTTTGCGACGATCTGGATGTGTACCCAGGAATGGTCGTTGATCTGCATTCGCGCTACCGCGTTCACGTTCGACGCGTGCCACCAGCCCTTCAGCTGAGTGTCTTCGTTCACCCGTTCGAGGAGCTTGCGCAGCTTGCGATTGCCGCGCACAGGGACGTTGATCTTCATCTGCGCAACCGCTTCGGTGGGACTGAGCCGGGTCTCGCGCTCGGCCTCCTCCGAGACAGGCTGTTCGATCCGCTCTTCGGTCTCCTTGTCGAGGGCCATAGGGGTATTAGGCCACGTCTGCGGCCCAGTCTCCATAGAGAGACGTATAGAGGCCGCGTTTTGCCAGCAATTCCTCGTGTGTTCCCTGCTCGACGATCCGGCCGTGCTCGAGGACGACGATCAGGTCGGCATCGCGAATCGTCGACAGCCGGTGGGCGATGATGAAGGCCGTTCGCCCGGAGAGCAGCAGCCTCAACGCCCGCTCGATCTTGCGCTCGGTGCCGATGTCGACCGAGGAGGTGGCCTCGTCCAGAATCAGTATCCGGGGATCGGCGAGCAGCGCGCGCGCCAGCGCGACGAGCTGCCGCTGGCCGAGCGAGAGGCGTGACCCGCGTTCCTGCAGTTGCGTCTCATAGCCGTCTTCGAGGCGCAGGATGAAATCGTGCGCGCCGACTGTCTGCGCGGCCTGCACGACCTGCTCGGGTGTGGCGTTCGGCCGGCCGAACGCGATGTTCTCGGTCACCGTGCCGGCGAAGAGGAATCCCTCCTGGGGGACGATGCCGAGCTGGTGCCGCAGAGACGCCTGGGTCACGTCGCGAAGGTCGTGGCCGTCGATCGTGATGCGGCCGTCACGCGGGTCGTAGAACCGGGCGAGCAACTTCGCGATCGTGGACTTGCCCGCGCCTGTGTGCCCGACGAGCGCGACGGTCGTTCCGGCGGGGACGTCCAGGTCGAGCTCGTGCAGGACGTCCGGCCCCTTGCCGTAGCCGAAGCGGACCCGGTCGAAGGCCACTCGGCCTTCCACGTGGGGCAGTGGCTCCGCGCCGGGCCGGTCGAGAACCTCCGGCTCCTCCTCCATGACGTCCATGATCTTGTCGAGCGCTGCAGTGGCCGAGAGGAACGTGTTGTACAGCTGAGAGAGCTGCTGCACGGGGTCGAAGAAATTCTGAACGTAGAGCATGAAGGCGAACAGCGTTCCGAGCGTGACGTCTCCGTTGAAGTAGAGATGGCCGCCGTAGCCGAGCACGACCGCGAGTGCGATCGACGACAGAAGGTCGACGAAGGGGAAGTAAAGGGCGTTCAGCACGACCGTCTCCATGTTCGAGTCGCGGTAGCGCTCGGTGACGGCCTTGAAGTTCCTCGTGTTCGCGCTCTCGCGCGTGAACGCCTGGACGACACGCATGCCCGCGATGTCTTCTGCAAGCGTCGCGGTGACCAGGCCCAGGCGCTCGCGGACCGCGCGATACGCTCGCGTGGAGCGAACGCGGAAGATCACGGTCGCGATGCCCATGAGCGGAATGACCGCCAGCGTCGCGAGGGCGAGCCGCCAGTCGAGGACGAAGAGCAGGATCGCCGTGCCGATCAGGGTGAGGCTGTTCTGCACGAGGCTGGTGACCCCGTCGGTCACCAGCTGGTCGATCGCCTCGACGTCGTTCGTCAGCCGGCTGATGATCACGCCGGCGCGAGTGCGCTCGTAGAACCCGAGGGAGAGCCGCTGGAGATGGCGGAAGAGTGCGATGCGCAGGTCGGCCAGGATGCGCTCGCCGACCCAGCCCGTGAGATACGTCTGCACGTAGCTCATCGCCCAGTTGAGGAGACCGGCCAGAACGAACGCTCCGACGATCCACCAGAGCAGACCGAGGTCGTGCTTACGGATCCCGTCGTCGACCGCGTACTTGGCGAGGAACGGCGGCGCCAGCGCGGTCGCCGTCGCAGCGAGCAGCGAGACGATGGAGAACGCGGTCCGCACCTTGTAGGGCTTGGCCAAACCGGCGAGCGCCCCGATCCGCCGGCGCGTGCGCCGCCAGGACCAGTCGTCGACCTCGACCTTCTTGATCGAGCTCAGGTGGGTGCCCGGCTGCCACACCCTCACGGGCGGCGACCTCTTTCGAGTACACGCGCGCGCGTCCCCACCCGGGAGGGGAAAGACGCCACCCGCCACCCGGCATCGACGGTACCGGGAGAAAACGCACCCGACTGTGTCGATTGCAGGCCGAAGCAGCGCATCACGATGCGGCCTCCAGCGCGTCGGTTTCCGCGCGCGCCTCCACTGCGTCCGCGAACTGCCGCTCGAGCAGGCCGTGCTCGTAGATGTCGCGGTACACCTGGCTCGTGGCGAGCAGCTCATCATGCGTGCCCTGGGCCACCATGCGTCCGTCGTCCAGCACGACGATCTCGTCGGCCAGCGCGATTGTCGAAAGACGGTGGGCGATGATCAATGTCGTCCGGTTGCGCATCGCCTCGCGCAATCCGACGCGGATACGCGCTTCGGTCGAGGCGTCGACCGAAGCCGTTGCGTCGTCGAGGATCAGCACGCGCGGATCGACCGCGAGCGCCCGGGCGATTGCGAGGCGCTGACGCTGCCCGCCCGAGAGTGTGATGCCGCGCTCCCCGATAACAGTGTCGTAGCCGTCCGGCAACCGATTGACGAACTCGTGCGCCTGCGCGAGCCGGGCGATGCGCTCCACCTCGGCGTCGTCCAGGTCGGGAGCGCCGAACATGATGTTCTCGCGGACCGTGGCCGAGAACAGGAACGGATCCTGTGAGATGACGCCGATCGCGTGGCGCAACGAGTTCAGGTTCACGCCGCGGACGTCTGCATCATCCAGCGTGATCCGACCCGAGGTCACGTCGTAGAAGCGCGGCACGAGCGAGGTGAGTGTCGTCTTGCCCGAGCCCGTGTGGCCGATGAGTGCGATCGTCTTCCCGGGCGCGAGCTCGAGGTCGATGTCCTGTAGGACCGGACGCCCAGCCATGTACTCGAAGCCGACGCCCTCGAAGCGCAGGTGTCCGCCTCCCTCCGGCAAGTCGATTGCATCGGGCCGGTCTGCGATCTCCTCGGGCTCGTCCATCACCTGGAAGATTCGTTCTCCGGATGCGGTTGCCCGCTGCGCCTGACCGATCCACATGCCGAGCGAGCGCAGCGGCATGATCAGCATGCCGAGATAGAGGTTGAAGGCGATGAAGCCGCCCACCGTCAGCTCGCCGCGCGTGACCATCCGCGCGCCGACCAGCAGGACCGCCGCCTGCGCCAGCATCGGCACCCACGAGATGAACGGGACGTAGAGAGCCCGCTGCCGGTTGGCGCGCAGCGTCTGCCGGAAGACCGCCTCCGAACGGTCGACGAACTTCTGCTGTTCCTGAGGCTCCTGCGCGAACGACTTCACCACGTGGACGCCGACGATGTTCTCCTCGGCCACCGTGGCGACATCGGCCAGCTTCTGCTGCACGTCGCGCAGAGTCGGGTGGGCGACGTGGCTGTAGCGGTAGGCGAGGACGACGAGAACCGGCGTGATCGCGAGCGCGATCAGCGCCAGCTTCCACTCGAAGAAAAAGAGCACGACCGTCACCGACAAAACCGTCAGGACGTTCTGGAAGAAGAAGATCAGGCCGTAACCGAGGAAGAAGCGCACTCCCTGCAGGTCGATAGTTGCTCGCGACATCAGCTGTCCCGTCTGATGCCGGTCGTAGAACCCGAACGAGAGCCTCACGAGGTGCCGGTAGAGCCCCTGGCGCATGTCCATCTCGACCGCGAGGGCCTGTTTTCCGGAGATCAACCGGCGTGCGCCCATGAAGGCCGCACGCAGCACCCCGAGGCCGATGATCGCCCAGACGAAGATCCAGAGCTTGCCGGCATCCCGCGGGATGACCGCATCGTCGATGACGTGGGCTGTCACCCACACGACCGCGATCTGTGCACCCTGCGAGGCGATCGCCAGGAGTGTCGAAACGACTAGCGAGACTTTGTAGGGACCCAAGAAGCCGAGCAGGCGGGCGAAGGTCACCCTGTACGGCGTTCCGCTCTGCTCCTTCACCCCTGAAATCTAGCGTCGGGCGTTGTCCCTACAGGCGAGCGAGTTCGTCGCGCACCAACGCGGCGGCCTGTGCGGTGAGCTCGCGATTTGCCGGAGAGTTGAGCCAGCTGCTGGCGCCGGAAGGATGGGGCAGAGGAACGACTGCTGCTCCGTCGAGCTCGTAGCGGCGGCCGACGCACGCTGCCAGACCGGAGATGCCGAGCAGGCGGCGGATGGCCAGCCCACCCACGGGCACGATCAGCCGCGGTCGCAACAGCTCGAGCTCCCAGTCCTTCCAGAACGAACAGAGCTCTTGCTCGCGGGGTGTCGGAGTGCGATCGCCGCGACCCGACGGCGCACGTCCCGGATAACACCGCGTCACCGACGCGCAATAGAACGTTCTGTAGAACTCGTCCTCCTCGAGCTCGAGCCAGCGGCGGAGCGTCTTGCCCGCGCGCCCGCGCCAAGGCCTCCTCTCCTCTCCTTCGACCACGCCGGGCGCCTGGCCGTACATGTATGCGCGTTTGCCGAGATGCTCGTTCAACACCGGCAACGACTCGAGGTGAAAGCCGGCCTCGACGCAGGCCCGACACACACGGAGGTCACGTTGCAGGGAAGCGTGTGACCGGTAGACCGAGCGTCGACGCGTCAAGCGCGCACGACGACGAACCAGTTGCCCTTGAACACGATCACGCCGCCGAGCTCGGCGGCGAGGTCAGGTCCCTCGAACACACGCTTGTAGACGCTCCAGTGCGAGCCGTCTTTGAGCCGGCGCTCCTCCCAACGCTCCGAGTCGTCGCCATCGCCTCTGCGCGACGCGACCACGACCAGCTCCGGCGCGACGCGCCGGACTTCAGCCAGAAACCGCTCGCGTTCCTTTTCCTCGAGGTGGCAGTAGAAGTAACTCGTGAAGACGCGATCGAACGCGCCGTCTCCGAACGATGTGGACAGCGCATCTCCTCGCTCGAACCGCGCAGCCGGAGCCTGGGCGCGCGCTGCTTCGAGCATGCGCTCGCTCGCGTCGAGCCCGACGACGTCGCCGCGAAGGTGCCTGGTCAGGAAGCCCGTGCCGCAAGCGAGGTCGAGCGTGCGCACGGGCGGAAGATCCCGGACCACGCCCTCGAGCAGGCGAAGCTCGTCTTCCCAACCGGGCCGCTCGCGGTCTGCGTGCAAGCCCTGGCCCAGCCACCAGTCGTCGTACTCGGGCGCGCGCCGGTCGTAGTACGCCTTCACACCTTCGTAGAGTACGCGCGGTGGAGTTGCCGCTCGAGTCGGTCCCGAACTTCTCGGAAGGACGTGACGCCGGGACGATCGAGGCGCTGCGGTCCGCCCTCGCCACGCACGCCGACGTCCTCGACGTCCATTCCGACGGGGATCACAACCGGTCGGTCTTCACACTCGTCGGAGACGACACGTCGCTTGTCGAGGCGCTGCTGGCCGGAGTCGCCTGTGCCCGCGAGCGGATCGACCTCCGCAGTCACGACGGGGCTCATCCCAGGATCGGCGCCGCAGACGTCGTCCCGATCGTCGCCCTCGAGCCGACAGACCGCGAGCGGGCGCGGGATTGCGCACTGAGGCTCGCTGACCGGATCGGCGCAGAGCTCGGCCTGCCCGTGTTCCTCTACGGCGAGTCTGCAGCTGCGCGAGGACCTGCGTTCTACCGGCAGGGAGGTCCGGAGGAGCTCCAGCGCCGCATCGACGCGGGCGAGCTTCGTCCCGATTACGGACCCGTGCGACTCGACGAGCGTGCGGGCGGCGTCATCGTCGGCGCGCGCCGGCCGCTGATCGCGTTCAACGTCAACCTCGCCACGGACGACGTCGAGATCGCGCGCGCGATTGCCGCAGTGGTGCGCAAGAAGGGTGGCGGGTTCCCGGGCGTGCGCGCGCTTGGTCTGCTCCTGCCGAGGGCCGGCCATGCGCAGGTGAGCATGAACGTCGAGGACTACGAGGCCGCCGCGCTGCACGAGATCGTCCGTCGAGTCGATGAAGAAGCTCGTGCGCGCGGGGTCGACGTGACCGGCGCCGAGCTCGTCGGGCTCATGCCCGCAGGCGCGGCCGCCGCGGCTGCCGGCGCGATGCTCCGAATCGAAGGCTTCAACGCCTCGCATGTTCTCGAGCTCCGCCTCCTCGGGCGTCGTGCGTGAGAGCCGCGGTGCCCGGAGCTAGACTGGCCGCGCGATGGCTCAGGCGACCGCGATCCGCCTGACCGGAGAGGATCTCCGGATCGACGACGTGTGGGCGGTCGCCTCCGGCGCTGCCGGCGCCGCGTTGTCGGACGAGGCGCGCACGAAGATGCGCGCCGCTCGGGAGCTCGTGGAACGGGCCGCACACGGGACGAGCGAGCACACCTACGGAATCAACACCGGCTTCGGTCGCTTCGTCTCGAAGTCGATTCCCGAGGAACAGACGGAGGAGCTGCAGTTGCGTCTGCTGCGCAGTCATGCTTGCGGAGTGGGGGAGCCGTATCCGGACGAGATCGTTCGCGCCGCGATGTTGCTACGCGCGAACGCCCTGGCGAAGGGGAATTCGGGCGCGCGCATCGAGACGGTCGAGTTGCTGCTCGAGTGCCTTGGTCGTGGAGTGCTGCCGTACGTGCCGAGCCGCGGTTCCGTCGGGGCGAGCGGCGACCTCGCGCCGCTGGCGCATCTCGCCCTGCCGCTCGTCGGCGAAGGCGAGGCCTGGCACGGTGGCGACCTGCTCCCTGGGGCGGACGCGCTTGCAGCCGCAGGTCTCGAGCCGACGCGGCTCGAGGCGAAGGAAGGCCTCTCGCTCGTCAACGGCACGCAGTTCATGGCGGCGTTCGGCGCGCTCGGGGTGGCGCGGGCACGCCGGCTTGCCAAGACGGCCGACCTCGCCTGTGCGCTGTCGCTGGAGGCGCTGCAGGGATCGCGCACGAGCTTCATCCCGCAGATCCACCGCCTGCGCCCGTTGCGCGGCCAACGCGACTCTGCCGCGAACGTGTTCCGCCTCCTCGAAGGATCGGCGATCAACGAGGCCCACCGGTGGTGCGACAAGGTGCAGGACGCCTACTCGTTGCGCTGCGCACCCCAGGTGCACGGAGCGTCGCGCGATCTGCTCGATTACGTCGAAGGCACGGTTGCGGTCGAGTTGAATTCGGCGACGGACAATCCGCTCGTGCTCGTCGAGGACGATCTGCTCGTCTCGAACGGCAACTTTCACGGACAACCGCTCGCATTCGCGCTGGATGCACTGGCGATGGCGTGCTCCGAGCTCGCGAACATCTCTGAGCGCCGGGTGGAGCGTCTCGTCAACCCGAACCTCTCCGACGGCTTGCCGGCATTCCTCACGGTGGGCGGTGGACTGAACTCCGGTTTCATGATCCCGCAGTACGTCGCCGCGTCACTGGTCAGCGAGAACAAGTCGCTGTGTCATCCGGCGAGCGTGGACTCGATCCCGACAAGTGCGGGCCAGGAGGATCACGTCTCGATGGGGAATGCCGCCGGGCTGAAGGCGTGGCAGGTCGTCGCGAACTCCGAACGCGCACTCGCGATCGAGCTGCTCGCCGGCGCCCAGGCGGTGGAGTTCCTCGCGCCGCTGGAACCGGGGCCCGGAGTTGGCGCAACCCATGCGTTCGTGCGCTCGCTCTCGCCGCGCCTCGGTGACGACCGGTCGCTGTCGCGCGACATCGAGCTCGTGGCGGGTGCGGTTCGGGACGGGTCGCTGGTCGCGGCGGTTGAGGCCGAGGTCGGCGAGCTCGCGTGAGCGTCCCTCGCCTTCGGCTCGCTCCCGTGGGGGAAACCATGTTTCCCCCACGAGCCCCCTTCTTTAGAAGTCGCCTCAGAGGTGTTGGCGATGCGACCGCCGCCACCACCCCTGAGGAGAAGAAAAGGGGAAACCTCCCGGTTTCCCCTTACGCCCCTTCCACCGCTCATAGGCCAAAGGTCGGCCTTTGAGCGCAACGCGCCCCTTGGAAGCGATGGTCGAGGAGCTGTGCGGCGACCTTGCACACATCCGCGCTCCGCGAGGCATGGAGTTGCACGCGCGCGCGTGGGCGACGGAGGCGCCGCTGCGGATGTTGCTCAACAACCTCGATCCCGAAGTGGCGGAGCGTCCGGAGGAGCTCGTGGTCTATGGCGGCTCGGGGAAGGCCGCGCGAAACCCTGAGGCCTTGCGCGCGCTCGTGCGTTCGCTCATCGAGCTCGGTGAGGACGAGACCCTGCTCGTCCAGAGCGGCAAGCCCGTCGGCGTGTTCCGCACACACGCGGGCGCACCTCGCGTTCTGATCTCGAACGCAATGCTCGTGCCGCACTGGGCGACGTGGGACGAGTTCCGCCGTCTCGAGGCGCTCGGACTCACGATGTACGGCCAGATGACCGCCGGGAGCTGGATCTACATCGGCACCCAGGGGATCCTGCAGGGGACGTACCAGACGTTTTCTGCAGCCGGTGAAACACATTTCGGCTCGTCCGACCTCACCGGTCGCACGATCCTGACGGCCGGGCTCGGCGGGATGGGCGGTGCGCAACCGTTGGCCGGGACGATGGCGGGCGCGGCGATCCTCTGCGTAGAAGTGGATCCGTCGCGCATGGAGCGGCGGATCGAGACGCGGTACCTCGACGAGGCAACCGAGTCGATCGACGATGCTCTCGCGCGCATTCGCGCCGCGGCGTCGGAAGGTCGTGCGCTCTCGGTCGGCTTGCTCGGGAATGCTGCCGAGGTCGTGCCCGAGCTTGCGCGCCGCGGCGAGCACTTCGATCTCGTGACGGATCAGACGGCGGCGCACGACCCGCTCACCGGCTACATCCCGACCGGTCTCTCGGTGGAAGAGGCTGCGGCTCTGCGCTCGGCCGATCCGGACGAGTACCTCGCGCGGGCGCGTTCGTCGATCGCGCGCCACGTCGAAGGCCTGCTCGAGTACGTCCGAGCCGGGAGCTATGTTTTCGATTATGGCAACAATCTCCGAGGTGAGGCCCGTGAAGCAGGTGTAGCGGAGGCCTTCTCATATCCGGGCTTCGTCCCGGCGTATATCCGACCGCTCTTCTGTCGTGGAGTCGGCCCGTTCCGGTGGGCGGGGCTCTCGGGTGAGGCGGCGGACATCGCGGCGATCGACGCGGTGCTCCGCGACCTCTTCCCGGACGACCCGCTCCTGCAGCGTTGGCTCGAGCTCGCACCGGAGCGCGTCGCCTTCCAGGGGCTCCCGGCGCGGATCTGCTGGCTCGGGCTCGGAGATCGCGCCCGCGCGGGGCTCGCGATCAACGAGCTGGTCCGGTCCGGTGAGGTCAAGGCGCCGGTCGTGATCGGCCGCGATCACCTCGACTCCGGCTCGGTCGCTTCGCCCTATCGCGAGACGGAGGCCATGCGCGACGGCTCCGACGCGATCGCCGACTGGCCGATCCTGAACGCCCTGCTCAACGTCGCCGCCGGGGCGACCTGGGTGAGCGTTCATCACGGCGGCGGCGTCGGCATCGGCAACTCGATCCATGCAGGCATGGTCGTCGTCGCCGACGGAACCGACGATGCGGCCGAACGGCTGGAGCGTGTGCTGACCGCTGATCCTGGCATCGGCGTCATGCGCCATCTCGATGCCGGCTACCCCGAGGCGGTCGCCGCTGCGGAAGCGCACGGGCTCGAGGCGCCGATGCGCCCACGCGACCGCGAATGAGCTCCACGCGCGGCGAGCGCCGCCTGCTCGTCCGCGACCTCGTGCAGCTCGCAACTCCCGCCGGCAACGCTGCGCCGCTGCGCGGGCGAGCACTCGGCGACGTGGACGTTGTGGAGGATGCGTACGTCCTCTGTGCGGGCCGGTTGGTCGAGGCCGTCGGCCGTATGCGTGACCTGCCGCGCCTCGAGGGAGAGATCGAGGAAGTCGACGGGCGGGGTCTCTGCGCGATCCCGGGGCTCGTCGACTGCCACACGCACACGTGCTTTGCGGGTGACCGCTTGGAGGAGTTCGCGTTGCGTGCGGGTGGCGCGTCGTACGAGGAGCTCCACGCCGCGGGCGGCGGGATCATGTCGACCGTTCGGGCGACGCGGGCGGCAGGAGAGCTAGCCCTCGCCGAGGCGGTCCGCAAGCACCGCGGTTGGATGTTGCGCGCAGGGACCACGACCTTCGAAGCGAAGTCGGGCTACGGCCTCGATCTCGAAACCGAGCTCGCGTCGCTGCGTGCGGTCAAAGCCGCGGGCGGTGTTCCGACGTGGCTCGGCGCGCACGCGGTGCCGCCGGAGTTCGACGACGCGGACGCGTACCTCGACTTCGCACTGGCCGAGGTGCTTCCGGCCGCCGCGGAGATCGCGGAGGCGGCCGATGTCTTTCTCGAGCGGGGCGCCTTCGACGTCGCTCAGGCTCGACGCTATCTGGCCGCTTGCGCCGGCACGGGTCTCGGGCTGCGGCTGCACGGGGACCAGTTCACCGAACAGGGTGCGGTTCCCCTCGCGATCGAGCTCGGCGCTCGGTCGGTCGACCATCTCGAGGCGACGGGTCGCGAAGGCGTCGCGGCGCTCGGCAAGAGCGACGTGGCCGGGGTGCTGCTGCCCGCGAGCGCGCTCTTCCTCGGGCGACCGATGCCACAGGCCCGGGCCTTTGTCGACGAGGGGGCGATCGTCGCGCTGGCGACCGACTTCAACCCGGGCAGCGCCTTCTGCGAGAGCCTCCCGCTCGTCTGCTCCCTCGCAGCGACGCAGCTCGGGCTCTCGCCCGCGGAAGCTCTCGCCGCCTGCACGGTCAATGCCGCGCACGTGCTCGCGAGGTCGGACCAGCGCGGGCGGCTCGCTCCCGGCTACGACGCGGACGTAACACTCCTCGAAGCGCCGGACTGGCGGTATCTCGCCTACCACCTCGGAGGGAATCTCGTGGCCGGGGTGATTCTCCAGGGGCAGCCCGCGGAGTTAGGCTAGGAGGAGCATGCCGACCAAGAAACAGCGCCGTCGCCACCAGAAGGCTCGCCGGCACGAGTACGAATACGTCTACCTCGACGACGAGGGCAACGAGGTTCCCATGGAACCGTCCGAGCTGCGCGCGGAGAAAAACGGCCAGCGCGAGTCGAGGCCCCGCAAGGGCGGCAATAGCGGTAGATCGGCAACGGGGAGGGGCGGTCGGAAGGTCGAGCCGCCTTCGTGGCGGCGCTCCGCGCGGCGGGCCCTGCTCTTCGGTCCGATCCTGGTGGTGGCGATGATGCTGCTCAACCGGAACCTGCCGCTCGCGCAGCAGATCTTTCCCGCGGTCTTCCTGATCGCGTTCTTCATTCCGTTCAGCTATTTCACCGACTCGCTCGCGTACCGCATGCTGCAGAAGCGCCTGGCCCGGCGCGACAATCCAAAGACGCGGTAACTAACCCTTCGCGTCGCCGCGGTAGTGGCCTTCGCCCGGCCACGGGGCGAACACGAGCAGGATCCGTGCGCCCGCGTCAGTGGAGATCGAGCGCCGCTCGTCTGCGTCGAAGGAGAAGAACGAGCCTTCGCCGCCGTCGATCGTCTCACCACCTGATTCGACGCGAACCGAGCCGTCCACGACCGAGACGAGCGCCCGTTCCTTCATCTGATGCTCGCCAAGCGCCTGTCCGGGCTCGAGCACGATCAGCACGGCGCGCGCCGATTCGTCGGAGCGGAGGACGACCGGCGAGCGAGTTCCGCCCGGCGTTTCGATCTCGCGCAGGTTCCAGCTTTGCACTGCGCTGATCTTAAGGGCCGGAGACAGGCCCTCGTTAGACTCAAACGCCTCGTGAGCCTCGCAGTGAACCGATATGAGCTCGGTCCGATCGGGACGAATTGCTATGTGGTCCGGGCCTACGACTCCGCGGCGGAAGCGGTTGTCGTCGACCCCGGGGCCGACGCCGCGCGGGTCCTCGACGAGCTCGGCGGTCTCGCCACTCGCTGCACCGCGATTCTCATCACACACGGCCACTGGGATCACCTCGGTGGCGTGGCGGATCTGGTCGAAGCGACCAGGGCTCCGGTCCATATGGCCGAGGAGGAACGCGTCCTGCTCGAGGACCTCAATAGCTTCACGCCCCCCGGCCTCGAGCTCCGTCCGTACACGCCCGACGTGCTCCTGCGCGGCGACGAGACGCTGGAGCTGGCGGGCATCTCTTTCCAGACCCTGCAGGTCCCCGGACATTCCCCGGCTCATCTCGCCTACTACGCCGACGGCGCGCTGTTCTCCGGCGACGTCGTCTTCGCCGGTTCGGTCGGCCGGACGGATCTTCCCGGCGCAGACTGGGACACCCTCGTCGAGTCGATCCGGACGCTCGCGGATCGTTTTCCGCCGGAGACCGTCGTCTACTCCGGCCACGGCCCGAAGACGACGCTCGGCGCCGAGCTCACCGGGAATCCGTTTCTCGCGGAGCTCCGCGCGTGACGCGCTTCGAAGCGCCGCGCGGCACGCACGACATCCTTCCGTCCGAGCAGCCGCTCTGGCAGTGGGTGACGGGAGAGATACAAGATGTCTGCGCCCGGTACGGGTACCGGCGCATCGACACGCCCGCCTTCGAGGACACCGACCTGATCGTCCGAACGTCGGGGGGCGGCTCCGATGTCGTCCAGAAGGAGACGTACACGTTCAGCGACCGCGGCGGGCGCTCGCTGACGCTGCGGCCGGAAGCAACGGCTCCGATCTGCCGCGCCTACGTCCAACACGGTCTTCACCGTGAGGCACAGCCGCAGAAGCTGTACACGGTCGGGCCGATGTGGAGGTACGACCGCCCGCAGCGGGGCCGTTACCGCGAGCACTGGCAACTCTCGGTCGAGGCGATCGGCACCGACGATCCTGCCATCGACGCGGAGGTGATCCAGCTGTACTCGGAGCTTCTGCGCCGTGTCGGCGTGACCGACTACGTGCTCGAGCTCAACTCAATCGGCGACTCCAAATGCCGTCCCGCCTATATCGAACAACTCGCCAAGTGGCTCGACGAGCACGACGAGGAGCTGGACGAGGAGGCGCGAGCCAAGCTGGCCACGTCGCCGCTCAGGGTATTCGACGTCAAGAGCGAGCGAGTCCAGGCGCTACTGGCGGGCGCGCCGACGATCGGCGAGTCGCTCTGCGACGAGTGCCGAGAGCACTTCGCCCTCGTGCGCGAATACCTCGATGCCTACGGGGTGAGCTACCAGCTCACGCCGAGGCTCGTCCGCGGCCTCGACTACTACACGCGGACGACGTTCGAGTTCAAGGACGAGGCGATCGGCGCGAAGGACACGATCTGCGGTGGCGGTCGCTACGACGGGCTCATCGAGGCGATCGGCGGGCCGCCGACGCCGGGTATCGGCTTCGGCGCGGGCATCGAGCGGCTCTTGCTGTCGATCGGGTCGGATCGAACGGAGCCGTTGCAGATCGACGTGTTCTTCGTGTGCGAGCCGAACAGCGAACGTGCTCGGATCCTTCCCCTCCTCGCCGAGCTCCGCCGTCGCGGGCTCCGTGCCGACATGGATTACGCCGGACGCTCGACAAAGGGCCAGCTGACTCAGGCCGCGCGACTGGGTGCCGGCTGGACGGTCCTCGTCGACGGTGTCCAGGCCACCGTCCGGCAACAGGGGCGCGAAGACTTCAGCGCCCCGCTGGACGAAGTTGTCGACAGGATCACGGGATGAACCGCTGGCGCGATCTCTACTGCGGCGAGGTCAGCCCCGAGCGTGTCGGAGAGACGGTTTCGGTCGCCGGCTGGGTCGCGCGCCGCCGGGATCACGGCGGACTGGTCTTCATCGACCTGCGCGATCACACGGGCATCGTCCAGCTGGTCGTCAACCCCGACCATGCGCCGGAGGCAGCAAAGGTCGCACACGGCGTCCGCTCCGAGTTCGTCGTGCATGCGCGAGGCGAGGTGGTTCGCCGCGCGCCCGAGGCCGTCAACCCGAACATTCCCACGGGGGAAGTTGAGATCCAGGTCGGCGAGCTCGAGATCGTCGCCCGTTCGGAGCCGCTGCCGTTCCAGCTCGACGACGAGGGAGTCGAGGAGCCGACACGCCTTCGCTACCGCTACCTCGACCTGCGGCGCGATCGCATGCAGCGCAACCTGCGCCTCTCGGCCACGGTGATCGCAGCCATTCGCCGATCGATGGAGGAGCAGGGCTTCATCGATGTGTGGACACCATCGATGACCCTCGGCACCCCGGAAGGCGCGCGCGACTTCCTCGTGCCGGTGCGCCTGCAACCGGGCACGTTCTTCGCGCTCGCCCAGTCGCCGCAGCTCTTCAAGCAGACGTTCATGATCGGCGCGCTCGACCGCTACTACCAGATCGCGAGTTGCTGGCGAGACGAGGATCTTCGTGCCGACCGGCAGTTCGAGTTCAGGCAGCTCGACCTCGAGCTCGCCTTCCCGACACGCGAGGACGTCCTCGAAGTGCTCGAGGAGGTCGTGGTCGCCTCGTTCGAAGCACTCGGCCGCCAGGCGCCGTCACGGCCGTTCCCGCGCATGGCGTACGCCGAGGCGATGCTGCGTTACGGCTCCGACAAGCCGGACGTGCGGTTTGGCCTTGAGATCCAGGACGCAACCGACGTCACCCGTGGCTCCGAGTTCGGCGTCTTCGCGGGCGCCGAGACGGTCCGTTACATCGTCGTGCCGGAGACGTTCTCACGCGGCGAGCTGCAGAAGCTCGAGGACTTCGCAAAGGAGTGGGGCGCGAAGGGACTCGCCTATCTCGTCTTCGACGAGTCGGGCGAGGTCCGCTCGCCGATCGCGAAATTTCTCTCGGACGAGGAGGTCGAGGCCTTTCTCACTCCACCGGGATCGACGGTCCTGTTTGTCGCCGACAGCACGCCGATGGTCGAGCGGGTCCTCGGCGCCCTGAGGCTCCACCTGGGGCAGCAGCTGGAACTGATCGACGAGTCGCGCGACGAGCTCCTCTGGGTGCTGGACTTCCCGCTGTTCCTCGAGGACGAGGACACCGGCCGGTGGACTTTCGTTCATCACCCCTTCACGAGCCCGGTCGAAGGTCACGAGGACCTGATCGACACCGACCCCGGTGCCGCCCTCAGCCAACACTACGACCTGATCTGGAACGGGTGGGAGCTCGGCTCCGGCTCGATCAGGATCCACCGCCAGGAGATCCAGGAGCGCATCTTCCGTGCAATGGGGCTGACCGATGAGGAGGCGCAGGCCAAGTTCGGTTGGTTCCTCGAAGCCCTGCGCATGGGCGCGCCGCCCCATGGAGGGTTCGCCCTCGGGATCGAGCGGTTCGTCGCCTTGCTCGCCGGCGAGTCCAACATCCGTGAGGTGATCGCCTTTCCGAAGACCGCCAGTGGCTCCGATCCTCTGACTGGTGCACCCGCGCCGGCCACGAAGGAACGGCTCGATGAGCTTGGAATCAGGGTCAAGACACCGAAGGACTAAAGCCCCGGGGTCTGACCGACCGATGAAACCTGCATACTTTCGTCAGAAGGGCTAGCCGCAGATGGCCGCACAGGAACCAGGACAACAACCCTCGCTCACCGCGCTCCCGCGCCTCGAAGACCTGCCGAAGAGCGGGGACGGCTACGACCCCGACAAGGTCCGCGAGGCATTCGAGTCGTTCCGCCGGCATTCCGCCCAGCTGCAGGCGCAGCTGCGGGTGCTGCAGGCAGCGAGCCGGAGCGGCCAATCCGTCGAGCCCACCGGGCACGCGGTACGCATGGACGCGCTGCACCTCATTCGCACTGCATCCGAGTTCGCGGACACGGTCGAGGCCGATGCACAGAAAGCATCCGAGGCACAGCTGTCCAAGACCGAGGAAGAGGTGCGCCGTCGTCGGCGCGAGGCCCAGGATCGTGAGTCCGAGATCGAGCGCTACCGCCAGGAGAGCGAGCGCCAGCGTGCGGAGATGCTGAACGCCGCGCGGAACGAAGCACGTGAGCTGCTTGCGAACGCCAATCGCGATGCGACGCAGGAGCTACGCGAGGCCGAGGCGAAGGGCAACCGCCTGCTGGAGCAGTCGCGGCACCAGGCGACCGAACTGACCAACTCGGCCCGGGCCGAGGTCGAGCAGACGCTCGAGTGGGCCCGCGCCCAGGCGTCCGCGATCCTTGGCCGAGCTCAGACCGGCGCCGAGCAGTTGCTCGCAGCGGCCGGGCTCGGTGAGAATGAGATCAAGGGCGTCGGCCAGGCGATCGTCGACGCTGTCCAGCAAGCGACCGAATCGGCGCGCACGCCGCCGACCCCGACTCGGCCCGCCGAGGCAATGGCGGCCCCGCCTGTTTCGGCCCCGCCCGTCTCGGCCCCGGCACCAGCCAAGGTCGAGGAGACCAAGGCAGATGAGCCAGCGCCGGAGAGCCCCGGCAAGCAAGAGGCTCAGTCCGAGGGCTCGGCCCCGGGCGAGTCGCTGGACGAGCAACAGCCGTAGGATCTCCTCGTGCCAGTCGTCGGCTCCCGGTTCCTGATCGAGGCCGGATTCATCATTGCCGTTGCGGTGATTGCCGGAATCGAACGGCTCAGCACCTGGTGGATCATCGCAGTGGTCGCAGGCGCCTGGATCATTGTCGCGATCGTCGAGATCGTCGTCTGGACCAGGCAGGTGGTGGCCCAACAGCCACACGTTGCCGAATCCCCACCGCCCGCCTTTCTTCCAGCGGAGCCCGTGCGCGTTCGCGTGCAGCCGCCGGTCGAATCAGGACGCGAGCCCGAGCCGACGGCGGAGCGCGAGCCGGAGCCGGAGCCGGCGCCGGCGCCGAGCTCTGAGTCGCCACGCATCGTCGCCGTTCCGCCTCCACCACCCGAGCCAGAAGCAGAACCGCAACAGGGGCCGGAGGCTGCGCGTGTCGTCGCTTTCCTCCCCGCGAGTGACGGCCCGCGGGAATGGAATCTCTGGGAGCTGGAGCGCGCCGCGCGCGATCACGCCACCGACGACGTCGTGCGCAACGAAGAGCGCTCGTATCTGCTGATGTACCTACGCGAGTTCGCCGGCCCTGACGGCGTACTTCCGATGGATTTCGACGGGCTGGTACGGGACGCCTTCGGCGACGTGCTGCACACCGTCGGCGCGTGAATGCGCCACTCGTCCAGCGCGCGCTCTGGCTGGCGGGAATCACGCTGATTGCCGCGCTCGTCGCACTCGCGATCACCCGGCGCGACGCCGGTAGCAACCGGAACCTCCCCGGGGCGATCGCGGTGCCTGGAACGAAGAACGGGTACTACACCGCCAAGGCGGCACCGTACGGGCCAACCGCCGGCCATCGGCGAACCGCCTGCGGCAAGCCCTTCCTGGCGACGACCGAGGGAGTGGCCCATCCCGTCCTGCCCTGCGGAGTCAGGCTCTACATCCGCTTCCAAGGACGAGAAGTCCTCACGCAGGTCGTCGACCGTGGCCCGAACGTCCCCGGCCGGGACCTCGACATCACAAAGGCGCTCGCAAATCGTCTCGACCTCCACGGAACCCAGACGGTTCAGTGGCGCTTCGCCAAGTAGCCGCTACGCTGCGGTTGGCCGACCCTGTTCGTGGCCTGCGCATTCAATGTAGAACCAACAAAGACGCTAAGGGAGCCTGTGTCCGGTGAAGGCTTCGGCCGGAAGCCGGCAGGGCACCCACCTGGCTATCCAGGTTCACAGCGGGCGCAGGACACGGCAGGGTTTGGCCGTACCGACGCAAAGTCCGGCCCGGCTTTGCCGGGCCATGATGACTTCGCGTCGACTAGAGCGGTTGTGGACGAGCGCCGGCGGAGCCGGCACTCGCGGCTTTTGCCGCTAGCCTGAGTTCAATGCTTGAGCTCATTGGCGATTCTGCTCGGGGTGCTGACTTTGCGTTCGTGCGCCTTGCGTTCGACGGTGAGCGCATCGTCGAGGCTGATGCTTCTGGCCTGGAGCGTTCGCTTGTTGGCCTGACTTTGCTCGAGGCTGCTTCCGTTGGTGGGGAGACACTCGCTGTTGATGCGCTCGCGAATGCGATCGGGCCCGTGTTTCGGGCGCCACGTTCTGCCGGTCGCATCGCCGTTGCTATGAGCGGCGGCGTCGACAGCGCCGTTGCGCTGCTCAAGTCCTTGCCGAACGCCATCGGCGTCACGCTGCGGCTCTGGCTCGATCCCGACGGGCCAGACTCCGAGCGCGTCTGTTGCTCTCCCGATGCGGTTCTCGCTGCCCGTGCGACGTGTCGCTCTCTTGGCGTCCCGCACGTGACGCTCGACCTCCGCGAGGAGTTTCGGCGTGCCGTGGTCGACCCGTTCGTCCGCGGTTACGAACGTGGGGAGACACCCAACCCATGCATCCAGTGCAACGGCGGCTTTCGCTTCGCGCAGCTGCTCGCGTTCGCCAACCGTGTGGGAGCGGACAAGCTTGCAACCGGGCACTACGCACGGATCGTCGAGCATCGCGGCAAGCTCCTGCTCGCGCGCGGCCTCGATCCAGCGAAGGACCAGTCGTACATGCTGGCCCGGGTCGACCCCGCGAAGCTCGATCGGATCTCGTTCCCGCTCGGCGCCCAGACCAAGGCGGAGACGCGCGCCGAGGCCGAGCGCGCCGGCCTGGAAGCGGCGGGCCGCGGCGAGAGTCAAGAGGCGTGTTTCCTTGCCGGCGACGACTACCGCTCGTTCCTCGAGCGTCGCGGGCTCCAGGCGCAGGCGGGTTCCATCGTCGACGAAGACGGACACGAGCTCGGCAAGCACGACGGTTACTGGCGGTTCACTCCTGGGCAGCGGAAGGGACTCGGAGTCGCGGCGCAGGAGCCGCTCTATGCGATCCGCTCGGATGCAACAACGAACACCGTTGTCGTAGGCCCGCTCGAAGCGCTCGCCCGCACGACGATCGAAGCCTCAGGACGCCTCTATGTGCCCGTGCAGCGTGCGCAGGCGAAGCTCCGCTATCGGTCGGACGCAGTTGCTGCGCGCATCCACGAGCGCGACGGCGGTTTTCGCCTCGAGCTCGACCGACCCGCCTACGGCGTTGCCGCGGGGCAGGCGGCAGTCCTCTACGAGGATGATGTGATCGTCGGGGCCGGGCTCATTCAAGCCTGAACCGTAGTATCCGAACAGGGTGGAGGTCCTAGCTGTCACCTGCGAAACCGGTGATGCCGGTTGTTCGTTCTACCCAGTGGATCGAACTGGAGGGAGACGTGATCGCTGACGAGATCCGCTTGACGCTGCCTGCGGACGACGCCTTCCACGGTGTCGCCCATCTCGTGCTGGGTGGGCTCGCCGCGCGGCTGAACCTGAGCTTCGAGAATCTCGAGGACCTCGAGCTTGCGCTCGACTCGCTGCTCGAGCGTCCAAGCGATGGCAGGGAGGTGACCCTTCGGGTGCTCGTCGAGGACGGTGAGCTCCGGATGATCGTCGGCCCGTTCACCGCCGTGCGCGCCGAGCTCGGGGAAGGGGGCGCGGATTCGCTCAACCTTGGCCGGATCCTCGACGCCGTCTGCGACTCCGTGGAGATCGAGGACCGAGACGGCTCGCAATGGGTCGTTCTGACGAAGCAGCTCGACGCTCTACAAGGAGGTCGGGGGTGAGCGAAGCCGACAAGGCACTGCTGCGTCGCTACCACGAGGACGGCGACCTGCAGGCGCGCGAGCAGCTGATCGAGCAGTACATGTCGCTCGTGCGCTCGCTCGCGCGGCGGTACTCCTATCGCGGCGAGCAGCTCGAAGACCTCGTCCAGATCGGGGCGATCGGATTGATCAAGGCGATCGACCGGTTCGACATCGACCGCGGCGTCGAGCTGACCACCTACGCGACGCCGAACATCATCGGGGAGATCAAACGGCACTTCCGCGACAAGGGTTGGTCGGTCCGCGTCCCGCGCGGGCTCCAGGAGCTCAACGTGCAACTTTCCAAGCTCGTCGAGCAGCTGACGGTGCAGCTGGGCCGCTCGCCCACGATTGCGGAGCTCGCCAAGGGGGCCGGTGTCGAAGAGGAAGAGGTTCTCGAGGCGCTCGAGTCCGGTCGCGCCTACTCGTCGCTGTCGCTCTCCTCGGGTAGCGGGGGAAACGACGACGGGGAGGAGCTCGATCCGCTCGAGTCGATCGGCACCGAAGAGCACCAGTACGACGTGTCGGAGGACCGTGCAGTGCTCGCACCCGGGTTCCGCGTGCTCGACGAACGGGAGCGCAGGATTCTCCATCTGCGCTTCTTCGAAGGATTGACGCAGTCGCAGATCGCCCAGCAGGTCGGCATCTCGCAGATGCACGTGTCGCGGCTGATCCGGAGGTCGCTGGAGAAGATCCGCGACGAGATCGCCGCCGAGGAAGGCAGCGAGCCGAAAGTCGCACGCGGTTGACGCAGCCGATCGACGAGGCTGCGTTCGTCCGGGCCCAGTACGAGACCGAAGACAACCTTAGGGCCCGCAAGTCTGCTTATGTGAATGCCGAGGGCGACGATCCTCGCGAATTCGCCTTCGAAGCCATTGCGGAAGCGAAGCCGCGGAAGGTGCTCGAGGTCGGCGGCGGCGAAGGAGAGCTGGCCGAGAGGATTCGCGACGAGCTCGGCGCAGAGGTGATCGCCATCGACCAGTCGGAGCGCATGGTCGAGATCCAGCGCTCGAAGGGAATCGACGCGCGTGTCGGTGACGTCGAAGAACTTCCCTTTGCCGACGGCGAGTTCGACGTCGTGGTGGCTGCATGGATGCTGTACCACGTGCCCGATCTCGATCGCGCTCTCGCTGAGATCGCACGAGTCTTGAAGCCGGGCGGGCGCCTCGTCGCCGTCACGAACGCAATCGACCATCTGCAAGAGCTCTGGGACCTCGCCCGACGCGAGACGTCGCTCCGCAGGTTCACGTTTCGCAGCGAGAATGGCGAAGAATCGCTCCGGCGTCACTTTGCGTCTGTCAGCCGCCGCGATGCGCGTGGCTGGACGACGATGGACGAAGAGGCGGTCCGGAGATTCGGTGCGAGCTGGGCAGACCTGGAGTCTCTCGTGACGGGCGGCCCCCTCGATGAGCCGCTCCGGGCCCGGCGGCACAGCACGATCTTCGTCGCCGAGACCGCCTGACCGCGCCCCTACAATCGAGGCATGCACACGTCGGCCGAGCTGCGCGCGGGGTACCGCGCTTTTTTCGAGTCCAAGGGTCACGTCTTCCGGCCCTCTGCGCCGCTGATTCCGCGCGCGGACGACCGTTCGACCCTGCTGACGACGGCCGGAATGCAGCCGCTCATGCCCTATTTCCTCGGGCGCGAGCCACCGCCGGCGCCGTTGCTCACCACCGTGCAGAAATGCTTCCGCACGCCGGACATCGACGAGGTCGGGCTCGACGGATCGCACCTCACCTTCTTCGAGATGCTCGGCAACTTCTCGTTCGGCCAATACTTCAAGGAAGGCGCCATCGAGCTCGCCTGGGAGTTCGTCTTCGAACACTTGAAAATCGACTCGGAGCGTTTCTGGGTCAGTGTGTTCGCGGGAGATCCGGAGCTCGGGCTCGGGGAAGACGAGGTTGCCTACGACCTCTGGGTGAAGATCGGACAGCCGACCGAGCGAATCGTGTTCCTCCCAGCGACCGAGAACTTCTGGTCGGTCGGCGGCCCGGGCCCGTGCGGCCCTGACACGGAGATGTACTACGACTGGGGCGAAGAGCACGGCTGCGGTGAGCCGGACTGCAGGCCAAGCTGCACGCGCTGCGAACGCTTCCTCGAGTTCTGGAATCTGGTCTTCATGGAGTTCGAGCTCCACGTCGACGGCAAGCTCACACCGCTTCCGAAGCAGAACGTCGACACCGGCATGGGCGTCGAGCGAACGGCGGCGATCCTCCAGGACGTCATGACGGTCTATGAGACCGACGTCTACCAGGCAATCATGGGCTGGATCGCGGAGCAAAGCGGCGTCGCGTATGGCGATTCGCCCGAGGCGACCAAGGCGCACAGAGTGCTCGCGGATCATGGCCGCGGCATGACGTTCCTCGCCGCCGACGGCATTGCGCCGGCGAACGAGGGCCGGGGTTACGTGATGCGCCGGATCATCCGTCGTGCCGTGCAACAAGGAGCTCGCGTCGGGCTCGAGCCACCGTACCTCGCACCTCTCGCGGACGTCGTGATCGAGCAGATGAAGGCCGGATATCCCGAGCTCGAGGAGCACCGCGACGAGATTCATCGCGTTCTCACCGCAGAGGAGGAGCGTTTCGGGAAGACACTCGAGCGCGGAATGCGACTCTTCGAGGAGGTTGCAGAGAAGGACGAGGCCATCTCTGGCGAAGAAGCGTTCCGCCTGCACGACACCTACGGCTTCCCGCTCGAGCTGACCCGCGAGCTCGCACGCGAGCGCGGTCTCGGAGTCAACGAAGAGGAGTTCACGCGGTTGATGGAGCTGCAGCGGACGCGTTCCCGTGGGGCGATCTCGAAGGACGACAAGCGGGCAGCCGAGTTCGCCAAGCGCGCCGGCTTTCGCACCGAGTTCGTGGGCTACGAGAAGACCGAGGTGCTCACGCAGATCGGTGCACTCGAGGATGTTGGCGGCGGGCTCTTCCTCGCGAAGCTGCGCGAATCGCCTTTCTATCCCGAGGGTGGCGGCCAGGTCACCGACGCCGGCTGGATCGAGCGCGACGACGGGTCGGGCATCCGCGCAGAGCTCCAGGAGGCGTATCGGCTGGAGGAAGATCAGGCGCTGCTCTTCGAGGGCGATGGCTTCTCGGATGGCGACCGGGTTCGAGCGGTCGTGGCCTGGGGCGTCCGGTTCCCGACGATGGCGAATCATACGGCGACGCACTTGCTGCACAAGGCGCTGCGCGACGTGCTCGGCGAGCATGTCAAGCAGGCGGGGTCTGCCGTGCGACCGGACAAGCTTCGTTTCGACTTCACGCATCCGCAGCAGCTCACGGACGAAGAGCGGGAACGAGTCGAGCACCTCGTCAACGAGAAGGTGTTCGAGAATCTGCCGGTACGCGCCTTCGTGACGCCGATTGATGAGGCCCGCAGGCTCGGCGCGATGATGCTGTTCGGCGAGAAGTACGGCGATCATGTGCGCGTCGTCGAGATTCCCGGCTTCTCGCGCGAGCTGTGCGGAGGCACGCACGTCAGGTCGACGGCGGAGATCGGACCGTTCGTGATCCTCTCCGAGGGGTCGGTCGGCGCGGGCGCGCGGCGAATCGAGGCGATCACGTCTGGCGAGGCATATGCGTACCTCCACGCGACGAGGCGCGATGCAGACGAGCTGCGTGCGGAGCTCGAACGGGTCCGGAAAGAGTCGAGGAAGCCGAAGGAGGCGGCCGCCGCAGACTTCGAGATCGTGGACAACGAGGGAGGCGTCGTTCTTGCGGAGGCAAAGTCGCTCAAGGGCGGAGCGCTGCGCGACCTGTCGGATCGCCTACGGCAGCAGGAGAAGGCGGCCGGCGTAATCGTCGGCTCCGTCGACGATGGGCGCGTCTATCTGGTCGTCAACCTCGACGAATCACTCGTGGGCCGCGGCCTCGACGCGTCGAAGCTCGTGCGGGACCTTGGCAAGCACATCGAGGGAGGCGGGGGAGGACGGCCCACGCTTGGTGAGGCAGGCGGCAAGAATCCCGCCGGATTGCGAAGCGCGCTGGAAGCCGGGAAGCAAGCGATCGCTGCAGCGCTCGAGTGAAGGTTCTCGCACTGGACTACGGCCGGGCGCGCACCGGCGTCGCCGTCTCGGACCCGACCGGCACAATTGCACGACCGCTCTGCGTCGTCGCGGAGGCTGCGACCGGTGACGGCCTCGCTCGTCTGGCGGCGCTGATCGGCGAGCAAGAGGTCGACCGCGTGGTGGTCGGGATCCCGCTCACCCTGCGCGGCGAACACGGGGAGCAGGCGCGCGAGACGGAGCGCTTCGTCGACGCTCTGAGCGACGTGACGAACGTTCATGTCGTCACCTTCGACGAACGCTTTACGACCGACCTTGCCGAACAGACGCCCGCCGACGCCCCCGAAGACGCGCGGGCGGCAGCGCATCTTCTCTCCGGATACTTGACATGGGCGAGCAGCGGCCCGGCGTAATCCCGCCGCGGCAGGGGCGCCCGCCGCAAGGGCCCGACCCTCGCCAGGTCGCGAGACGGCGCGTACTGGCGCTCGGGGTGCTCGTGCTCCTTCTCGGCGGCCTCGGGTGGCTCGCCGTTGCCGCGATCGGAGGCGGGACCGGCAGCGACCAGGCCGCGCAGTCGTCGACGCTCTCCAGCACCCTCGTGTACCGCACCGTGACTCGCACGACCGCGACAGGCACCGTCGAGACGGTGATCGCAATGCCGAAACCGTTCCACGTCGTTTTCCCGGAGGGCTTCACGCGCAAGCAGATGGCGGACCGCGTCGCCGCGGTGGCGACGATCGCGGAGCGCAAGCGAAAGGTCCAGCCACGCCTGTCGCGGGCCACTTACCTCTCGTCGACGGCCAAGCCGCGCGAGCCACCCTGCTTCCGGAACAAGGTCCGGACCGTCGAGGGCTTCCTCTTCCCGGCGACGTATGAATTCTTCAAGGACACGACCTCAGCCCAGCTCGTGCAGGACCAGCTCGACGCCTTTTGCGAGAACTGGAAACAGCTCGATCTCGGCTACGCTCGTTCCAAGAACCTGACGCCCTACGACGTGCTGATTATCGCGTCGATGGTCGAGAAGGAAACGCTGTCGCCTGACGAGCGCCAGCTCGTCTCCGCGGTGATCTACAACCGCCTGCACGCCGGCATGCCGCTGGGCATCGACGCAACGCTTCGGTACGGCCTCGACATTCCGCCGACCGAGTCGATCCACGAGTCACAGCTCCAGAGTGACTCGCCCTATAACACACGCAAGCGCAAAGGGCTCCCGCCGACGCCGATCGCAAGCCCGGGGCTCGCTTCGTTGCAGGCGGCGGCGCATCCGGCAAAGGTGAAGTACCTCTATTTCGTCCGCAAGCCGGACAAGAAGCATCACTTCTTCACCGCGAGCTACCAAGCGTTCCAGAACTACGCGAACGCCCACGGCTACGGCCCGTGATCTCGAGTGAGACACGGCTCGTCGGGTTGCTCGGCGATCCGGTTGCCCAGTCGCTGTCGCCGCTGATGCAGAACGCAGCCTTCGCGGCGCGAGGGCTCGATTGGGCCTACGTGCCGCTGCTCGTTGCCGCCGAGCGGCTGACGGCCGCCGTGAAGGGGTTGGTCGCGCTCGACTTCGCGGGGGCGAACGTGACGACGCCGCACAAGCTGGCCGTCGCAAAGCTCGTCGAGACCGACGAGCCGTCCGTGAACACGCTGGTCGTTCGCGACGGTCGCGTCTTCGGCTCTTCGACGGACGCAGCCATCCTCGGAGAGCTCGAGTTTCGGCGAGCCGTGATCGTCGGGGACGGCGGTGCGGCCGTCGCCTTCGCGTCGGCGTTGCCGGGCGCACCGCGCTTCTCGCGCCGCGGAAACTGGCCACCGGAGGTCTCGGATGCCGACGTCATCATCAACGCGACGTCCGAGCGGGACCAAAGCCTCTTCGAGCTCGGTCCCGGGCAGACACTCGTGGACCTTCCGTATCCACCGACGGCCACGGCGCGCGTGGCCGAGGCTGCATCAGCGCGCGTCGTCGACGGGCTCGACGTTCTCGTGGCCCAGGGCGCGGCCTCGTTCGAGCTCTGGACCGGCATGCCTGCACCGGTCGACGTGATGCGCGCGGCAGTACGCTCCGCGTGATGGGACTGCAGCTTGCAACTGCAGGTGAATCACACGGGCCCGCGCTCGTCGCGATCGTGTCCGGACTGCCGGCAGGGCTCGTGCTGGACAAGGCGGCGATCGATGCCGACCTCCATCGGCGCCAGCAGGGCTACGGTCGAAGTCCGCGTCAGCAGATCGAGCGCGACGAGGTGGAGGTGCTCGCGGGCCTCCGCCACGGTCGCACGCTGGGAACGCCGCTCGCCCTCGTCGTGCACAACCGCGATCACAGGAACTGGGAGTGGGGGATGAGCCCCTGGCAGCCGAAGGGCGAGCCTTCAGGGAAGGGCACGAAAGAAGTGACGCTGCCCCGGCCCGGCCATGCGGACCTTGCGGGTGCGTTCAAGTACGGCCTGTCTGACGTCCGCGACGTGCTCGAGCGTGCCAGTGCGCGTCATACCGCCGTGATCGTCGCAGCGGGTTCCGTGGCGAAGGCTTTGCTCTCCGAGATCGGCGTCGCTGTCGCGGGGCACGTGCTCAGCGCCGATCTCGAGCAACGCGTGGACGAAGCGCGCGCAGATCGGGACACCGTCGGCGGCGTGGTCGAGGTTCGCGCCCGCGGCGTCCCTCCTGGTCTCGGGTCTTACGCCACGAAGGACGACCGCCTCGATGCTCGCCTGGCCGCGACTCTGATGGGCACGCAGGCCGTGAAGGGCGTCGAGATCGGCGAAGGTTTCGAGCTGGCGTCTAAGCGGGGCTCCGCTGCACACGACGAGATCCTCCGCGACCAGCGCGGGCTCTACCGCGAGACGAACCGCGCCGGCGGCCTCGAGGGTGGCGTCTCGAATGGGGAGGAGATCGTCGTGCGCGCGGCCATGAAGCCGTTGCCGACACTGATGAAGCCGCTCGCGTCGGTCGATCTGAAGACGGGCGAGCCGGCGCAGGCGCTCGTCGAACGCAGCGACACCGCCGCGGTCGAGGCGCTTTCAGTCGTCGCGGAGGCGTGCGTGGCATGGGAGCTTGCACGTGGTGCAAAGGAGAAGTTCGGCGGCGACGCGCTCGGCGACTTCCTCGCCGCACACCGCGCATACCTGGAGCGGATCGACTGGTCACCCCGGTAGGCGCGCTCGACCGTCATCTCGCGCTCGTGGGCTTCATGGGGGCGGGAAAGTCGACGATCGGCCAGGAGGTCGCGAGCCTCAGCGGCAGGCCGTTTGTCGACCTCGATGGTGAGATCGAGCGGCGACATGGTCCGGTCAGCGAGTTGTTCGTTCGAGGCGAGCCCGAGTTCCGCCGCATCGAAGAGGCGGTCGCCGCGGAGGTCCTTGCTTCCTCGACGCCGTCGGTGATCGCCTTGGGGGGTGGCGCCGTTCTCTCAGGCAGCACACGCGAGCTGCTGCGGACCGACGCGTTCACCGTTTGGGTGGACGTCGACGTGGCCGCAGCGTGGAAGCGCGTCCGCGACACCGGCCGTCCACTCGCGCAGGACGAGGTCCAGTTCAGGCGTCTGTTCGACGAGAGGCAGCCGCTGTACGAAGCGGTCTCGACGCGCCTCGTCGAGAGCACGGAAGACGCCCTGCTCGCGGCGCTGGAGATCGACGTCGGGCGAGGACTGCTCGCAACGGTCCCGGAGAAGCTCGGCGCAGACCTCGAGGCCGTGGCCGTGATCAGTGACGAGTACGTGCTCGACATCCATCCATTGGACTTCGGTCCTGCAGCCGTCCATCGCGTGCCGCGCGGAGAAGCGGCGAAGACGCCTGCCGTTCTCGACCGGTTGTGGAACGAGCTCGGACTTGACCGGCGCGGCACGATCATCGGTTACGGCGGCGGATCGACGACGGACATCGCCGGGCTGACCGCCGCAACGTATTTGCGCGGTGTCCGCTGGATCGCGGTGCCGACGACGTTGTTGGGGCAGGTCGACGCAGCGATTGGAGGCAAGACCGCGATCGACCTTCGGGCCGGGAAGAACCTCGTCGGCGCATTCCACTATCCGAGTCGAGTGATCGCCGACCCGGGAGTGCTGGCGACGCTGAATGAGGCGCAAAGACGTGAGGGCATGGCGGAAGTGGTCAAGACGGGATTGCTCGCGGGCCGTCCGCTCTGGGAGCTCGAGGACGAGGCGATGATCCGGGCCTCCGCCGCCTTCAAGGCGGCGGTGTGCTTGGGTGATCCTTTCGATCGAGGCCGGCGCGCGATCCTCAACCTCGGGCACACCTTTGCACATGCCCTGGAGGCCGCAGCCGGCTACGACGAAGTGACGCACGGGAACGCCGTCGCACTCGGGCTGCTGGCGGCGCTGAGGCTCTCGGGCCGCCCGACGGACGTGGTCGAAGATGTGTTGAATCCACGCCCGGTCCGGGTCGACCGCGACCGTGCCTGGGCCGCGCTCGGCCGTGACAAGAAGCGAGGGCTGGTGCTGCTCGGCGACGACGGTGCGCATTGGGACGTCCCCGTTCCGGCGGAGGACGTCCGCCGCGCACTTGGCGAGTTGATCTCCCCGTAACAATGGGTCGCCGGCGAGTTTGGTAGCGGAGAAGAGGCGCTCGCAGAGTAAAGTCGCGCGGTGCAGGTGGTCGTCCTCAACGGGGTCAATCTCGACGTCCTCGCCCGCCGCGATCCCACGCTGTACGGCGGCATGTCGCTGTCGGAGCTCGAGACGCGCATCTACGAGTGGGCGTCGACGCTCGGGTGTCACGTTCGGTGCCGGCAGACGAATCACGAAGGCGAGTACGTCGAGTTTTGCCACGACGCGCTGGACTGGGCCGACGGGGTGGTCGTGAATCCCGGCGCCTGGACGCACTACTCCTATGCGATTCGCGACGCGCTGGAGCTGTTCGACGCACCCATCGTCGAAGTGCACCTCTCGAACATCGACGAGCGCGAGGTGTGGCGGCGAACGTCGGTCGTGGCCGACCTGGCGGCGCAGCGCATCCTTGGCAAGGGCGCAGACGGCTACCGCGAGGCGCTCGAGTTCATCGTCCAGCAGGTGGGAGCTGCGCAATGAATCCTCGCATCGAGCGTCTCCGAGAATCGCTCGAGGAGCCGCTGCTCGTCACCAACCCGACGAACATCCTTTACCTCTTCGGGTTCAAGAGCTCGAACGCCGCGCTCCTGGTCGGGGAGGATCGCGCTCGCCTCTTCACCGATTTTCGGTATTCGGAGGCGGCGCGCGCGGTCGAGGGTGTGGAGTTCGAGGAGACCAAGCGGGCGTTGCTCTCCGATCTCGCCGGCAGGCTGTCGGGACGCATCGGCTTCGAGGCCGATTTCGTCTCGTTCGCCGGCTACGAGACGCTCCGTAGTGGCTCCATGGAGCCCGTCCCCCGACGGGGTCTCGTCGAGCGGCTGCGCGCAGTCAAGGACGACGACGAGCTCGGCGCGATCAAGCGCGCCTGTGAAATCACCGACCGCGTGTTCGAGCGGCTCACCGAGGAGCGCTTCGTCGGCCGCAGCGAGCGCGACCTGGCGTGGACGATCGAACAGCTCTTTCATGACGAGGGCGCCGAAACCGTCGCGTTCGAGACGATCGTCGCGTCGGGCCCGAACTCGGCGCGTCCACATGGTCGTGCAACCGATCGCCAGATCAGCCGCGGCGAGACCGTGATCGTGGATACGGGCTGCGTTGTCGGCGGCTATGCGTCCGACTACACCCGGACCTTCACGACCGGGTTCGTCGAAGGGCCGATCAAGGAGGCTTACGCCCTCGTGCTCGCCGCGCAGCAGGCGGGCTTCGACGCGCTGCGCGCGGGAGTGCGGGGCATCGATGCAGACGCCGCCGCCCGGCGAGTCGTTGACGGGACCGCGTTCGCCGGCATGTTCGGCCACGGGCTCGGACACGGGCTGGGCCTAGAGGTGCACGAGGCGCCGCGGCTCTCCACCGAATCGACGGACACCCTGGCCGCCGGCAACGTGGTGACGGTCGAGCCCGGGATCTATCTCGAGGGCCGGGCCGGGATCAGGATCGAGGACAATGTCGTCGTCACGGACGACGGCGTTCGGAACCTCACCGGATTCCGCAAGGACCTGATCACCGTCGGCTGAACGCTACTCTCCCCGCGTGGCCGAGACCGTCAACACGAACCAGTTCAAGAACGGCATGCACATCGAGCTCGAGGGGTCGTTCTGGCGCATAGTGGAGTTCCAGCACGTCAAGCCGGGAAAAGGCGGAGCGTTCGTCCGCACGAAACTCAAAGGCCTGGACACAGGTGCAGTGGTCGACAAGACGTTCCGTGCCGGCGAGAAGTTCCCTCGGGTGCGGACCGAGACGAAGGACATGCAATACCTCTACGACTCCGGCGACGAGGTCGTGTTCATGGACCAGGACAGCTACGAGCAGACGTCGCTTCCTCGCGCGACCGTCGAGGATGCGCTCGAGTTCATGCTCCCGTCCAGCTCAGTGCAGATGCTGCTCGTCAACGGCGCGCCGACGGGGGTTCAGCTGCCCGCGTCAGTCGAGCTGGCGGTATCCGAAACGGAGCCCGGGGTGAAGGGCGACACGGTCTCGAACGTCATGAAGTCCGCAACGCTCGAGACGGGCGCCGTCGTGCAGGTTCCGCTCTTCGTGAACACAGGCGACCGCATCAAGGTCGATCCGCGCGAAAAGCGGTATATCTCTCGGGCCTAGGTCAGCGCCCGGCGTAACGCCTCGGCGCCGTTCTCCAGAACCGGATCGCCGTGCGAAACGACGACGAGCTCGACCGGCAGCTTGGCCAGGCGTTCGCGCAACTCGGGCTTGAGCTGCTGCTCGGCCCACTCCTGCTCGCCCTTCGGGAACCAGCCCACGGGCAGCTCGACCCCGCCGTCCTTCCCGATGAGGAGATCGCCGGCGACGAGAGCGCGCTGCGGTTCGAGAAAGAACAACGCCTCGACCCAATCGCTGCCTTTGACGACCTCTGCGTGCACGCCGGCGGGCAGCTCGCCCTTCTCCTCTGGGCGCCACAGCGTCGCCTTGTAGCGGTCGAGCACGGTCGCGACGCTACGCTCGTGCCAGTGCACCGTCAGCAGCACGTGCACCGGAAAACCGAGCCGCTCGACGTCGCGGTCCAGCGCCGACCAAAACCCTTCCTCCTCCTCTTCCGGGATCAGCGGATCGACGACGACCACGGAACCCGGAAGCTCCGCATAAACGGAGCCGACCCCAGGGCCCCAGTGCTCGGCGTGATTCCACTCGGGATGCGACGCGGTCCAACGCCACAGCCCGGGCCTGAGCTCATGGACGTCCATGGCTGCAAAACCTATCCTGGCTCGGCAGGGCGCTAGGCTCCCCGCATGCCCGCGCTCGCCGACACCACGATCCGCCTGCTCGGCCAGGAGCCGCTCGCGGGCAGATTGCCGACGGCCGAGCAGCTACGGATCGCGGCGATCCTCGACCGAGCCGGCTACGCCTACCTCGAGGTCTCGGGCGGTGGGTGTTTCGACAGCGCCGTCCGGCGTGGCGTGGAGAGCCCGTGGGAGCGGATCCGTGCGCTGAAAGCGCACGTGAAGACACCGTTAGGGCTCGCGCTCCGGGGTCGCTTCCTCGTTGGCTCTCGCCCGGTCGACAACGACTTCATCCGGAGATTCATTGCCTGTGCGGCGGAAAACGGCATCGACGTCTTTCGTCTGCACGACCCGCTCAACGACGTGTCCAACCTGCGCGAGGCTGCGGATGCCGTCGCCAGGGCAGGGTGCGAGTTCGAGGCCGGGCTCGTCTATAGCCCGGGCCGAACCGGCGAGAACGATCCCCTCATGGAGCAGGCCAGAGAACTGCCGAATCTCGGCGCAGTGCGCGTGCTGCTGCACGACCCGACCGGCTCCCTGCAGCCACATCGCGCACGCGAGCTGGTCACGGGGCTGCGCGAGGTCACCGGTCTGCCGGTCGGCATCTACTGCCAGGGCTCGGGGGGCAACGCGCTTGCCGCCGCGCTCGAGGCTGCACGCGCGGGAGCAGACCTGATCGCATCCGCCGTTTATCCGATCGCGCTCACCCTTCACCGGGTGTCGGGCGAGGCGCTCGCGGAGGCTCTGGCAGGGCTCGGGCTCGACTGCGACATCGACGTGGCAGCTCTGTGGGAGGCCTCAGACGTCGTTGACGAACACATCGGCGACGAACCGGTGACGCCGCTTGCCCCCCGTGTCGCGGTGCGCGCCGCGCGGCACGACCTCCCGGCGAGTCTCGTCGGGGCGCTCGACGCCAACCTGCGGGCACAGTCGGCGGGCGCGAGACTCGACGAGACGATCGTCGAGCTCATCCGGATCCGCGCCGAGGTCGGCTGGCCGCCGCTGGCGTCGCCGATCGGACAGGTGCTCGGCTCACAGGCGTTACTGAACGTACTCTCCGCGAGCCGCTACACAGTTGTTGTGGACGAGCTGCGCTCGCTCGTCGAAGGTCATCTCGGCACAACGCCGGCCCCGATCGAGAAATCGATCGAGCGAATCGTTTCGCTCACCGCCGATCCGGAGTCGGCGGAGGATGCAACCGCGCCCCCGCTGCAGGAGGTTCGAGCTCAGGCCGAAGGCCTCGCCTCCAGCGAGGAGGAGTTGTTGCTCCTCGGGCTCTTCGGCGACAACGCGGAACCGCTGCTCCGCACGATCCGCGGACGCTCGTCGGGCGACGAGTCGCTCGGCGCCGGCGGCGTCGATCAGGCCCGGGCAGAGAGGATCCGCGAGCTCGTGCGCATCGTGCAGGAGACGGGGATCGGCGAGGTCACGATCGAGGAGGCCGGTATGCGCGTCTCCGTGCGCCGCACCGAGGAGCGCGAGCCGGCAGCTGCGCCGACAGAGTCTCCGCTCGCGGCTCTGGAGGATGCCGAACTGGCTCCTGTTGCGCCGAACGGCATCGTGCGCGTCGAGGCGCCGATGGTCGGGACGTTCTACCGGGCACCGCAGCCGGGCGCGCCGCCCTTCGTCGAGGAGGGACAGCCCGTCGGCGCGGGGCAGACGCTCTGCATCCTCGAGGCGATGAAGCTCATGAACGAAGTGAAGGCCGACGTCGAGGGCATCGTGCGCGGAATCCATGTCGAGAACGCTGCGCCGGTGGAATTCGGCCAACTACTGTTCGAATTGGAACCGCTGACCGCGCGTCCGCTGGACGCTCTCTAACGATGTTCTCGCGCGTGCTCGTGGCGAACCGTGGAGAGATCGCGGTGCGCGTCATCCGCGCGTTGCACGAGCTCGGCGTGGAAGCGGTCGCCGTGTACTCGACAGCGGACGCGGGCACATTGCACACGCGGCTCGCGGACCGCTCGGTGTGCATTGGACCGCCAAGCGCAACCGAGAGCTATCTGAACATTGCGTCGGTCGTGGCCGCGGGCGAGACGACTGGCTGTGAGGCCGTTCATCCCGGCTACGGCTTCCTCGCCGAGAATCCCGATTTTGTCAAGGCGTGCGAGGAGAACGACCTCATCTTCGTCGGGCCGGACGCCGACGTGATGGCGCGCATGGGTGACAAGGTGGAGGCGAAGCGCGAGTTGGCGGACGCGGGGCTGCCGCTCGTCCCCGGAACCGAGGCGGTCGGCGTGGACGAAGCGCGCGCCGCAGCCGCGGAGATCGGTTTCCCGGTGCTGCTCAAGGCCTCGGCGGGAGGAGGCGGGAAGGGCATGCGCCTCGTCGAGCGAGCCGACGATCTCGAAGATGCATTCGAGAGGGCCGGTGCCGAGGCCCTGGCAGCCTTCGGCGACGGGACCCTTTACCTGGAGAAGCTGATCACTCCCGCACGGCATGTTGAGATCCAGGTGCTCTGTGACGCGGACGGGGGCGTGCTCACTCTCGGCGAGCGGGAATGCTCGATTCAGCGCAGGCACCAGAAACTGATCGAGGAGTCGCCGTCGCCGGCGCTCGACGACTCCACGCGAGAGGCCATGGAGTCGGCAGTCGCGCGCGCGTGCCATGCGATCTCCTATCTCAACGCGGGCACATTCGAGTTTCTCCTTGCGCCGGACGGTTCGTACTACTTCATCGAGCTGAACGCGCGGCTCCAGGTCGAGCACCCGGTGAGCGAGCTCGTGACCGGAATCGACATCGTGCGTGAGCAGCTGAAGCTCGCTGCAGGTGAGCAGTTGCACGAAACCGGGCAGGCCCCGAGGCGTGGGCACGCCATCGAGGTCCGTCTCAACGCCGAGGATCCTGCCCGGGGCTTCAGGCCTGCGCCCGGGGTGATCGAGCGTTTTCGGCCGCCGCTCGGCCCCGGCATCCGGCTCGACACCCACGTCGAGGAGGGATCGGTGATCTCGCCGTACTACGACTCGCTGATCGGAAAGCTGATCGTGTGGGACGAGGACCGCGACTCCACGATCGAGCGCGCATTAGGTGCACTCGGCGAGCTCGAGCTCCGAGGGGTGCCGACGACGCGCGACGCTGCAATGGAGATCCTCGCGAGCGACGCGTTCCGGAGCGGCCAATATTCGACGAGCTTTCTCGACGAGACGCAGTTGGCGGCGGTGGGTTCATGAACTTCGTCGTTTCGGAACCTGCAGGCACGATCACGGTAACTTCACCGGCCCTGGCCGGTCTCGTCATCCAGGCCGCGGAGTCCGTTGAGGGCGTGCAGGTCCGTCGTGGACGGCGCCGGCTCGATGTCGACGTCGCGCTTGGTGAGGCGACCGTGCGGCTGGAGCTGACGGCGCGCTACGGGCTCGTGCTTCCGGAGGCGGCGCGGGAGGTTCAGCAACGCGTGGCGGACGCGCTTAGCACCATGTGTGCGGTCCGGATCGGAAGTGTCGACGTCTCGGTCGAGGAAGTCGAATGAGCGGTCGCCGCGCGGGGCGTCGGACCGCACTGTTCCTCCTCTACCAGTGGGACGTCACCGGCCAGCCGCTTGCATCGCTCTACGAGGGCGAGGTCGATCCGTTCGCACGCGAGACGGCTGAGGCCGTTGCCGCGGAGGCTGCGGAGTACGACCGCCGGATCACCGAGGCGGCGGAAGGGTGGACAGCCGACCGGCTCGGCGCGATCGAGCGCAACATCCTTCGCATCGCCCTGCACGAGCTGGAGGGGGAGGAGGTTCCGGACGAGGTGGCAATCGACGAAGCGGTCAATCTGGCAAAGCGGTACGCAACCGACGATGCTGCGCGGCTGGTGAACGGGATTCTGGGACGGATCGTGCGGGAGCGGGTGCCATGAGCGTCGTTCGCCTTCGGCTCGCTCAGAGGGGAAACCTCCCGGTTTCCCCTTACGCCCCTTCCACCGCTCATAGGCCAAAGGACGGCCTATGAGCGCAGAAGACTCCCTCAGCAGGGCGGAGGAGCTGCTCGCGCGCCTGGAACGGGCGCGCGCGGAGCTGGAACGTCTCTCCCAGGCCAACGACGCCGAAAAGGCGCTCGACGTCCTCGCCGAGCTGTCGGAGCTGAGCAAGGCGATCGAAGAAGAGCTCCAGAACGCGAAGCGGGTCGCGGAGACCGATGCGGAGTCCTGAGCAGCTGCGCATTCTCGTCGAGGAGTACCTCGGCGATCTGGCGCTGACGCCCGAGCTCCATGGACAGGCCGAATCCGTGCGCTACGCGCTCGTCGGCGGGAAGCGCGTGCGTGCCGTGATCTGTCTCGCGACGGTCGAGGCCGCCGGCGCGTACGCCGAAGCCGGACTGCCTGCAGCGGCGTCACTCGAGCTCGTCCACGCGTTCTCGCTCGTGCACGACGATCTGCCCGCGCTCGACAACGATGCCGAGCGTCGGGGCCGGCCTTCCGTATGGGCGCAGCACGGAGAGGCAGTCGCGGTTCTTGCCGGCGACGCCCTACTCGCGGAAGCGTTCCGGCTGGCGCTCTCGTATCAAGTGCCGCAGGTCGGCCGCGAGCTCGCACAGGCGACACTCGGGATGATCGGCGGGCAGTACCTCGACATCACGGGCTCCGCGCCGGACGAGGCAACCCTGCACAGGCTCAAGACCGGCTGCTTGTTCGCCGCGGCGGTTGGCACCGCGCTCTGGGTGGCGGATGTGCCGGAGGGCGAGCAGGTTCCGTGGCGTGCGTTCGGCGACGAGCTCGGACTGCTGTTCCAGATCGTCGACGACATCCTCGACGGCGACGGCTATGTCCTCGTACACGGCGAAGACGGCGCTCGTGCACTCGCAGACGAGGCCGCAGCGCGTGCGCGCGAACGTCTCGCCGATGTTCCGGCCGACACGTCGACGCTCGGGGACATCGTGGCGGGCCTCACGACTCGAACGTCGTGAACGACCGACCGGCGCGATACATCGTCGCCGTCGGCAGCGGGAAGGGCGGCGTCGGCAAGTCCACCGTCTCGCTCCACCTCGCGCTAGCACTCGCGCGGCGCGGCCTCGCGGTAGGACTGCTCGATGCCGACGTGTACGGACCGGACATCCCATTGATGGTCAACCTGACGCGGCATGAGGACGCCCGCAGGTGGGACTTCTGGCGCCACGGCGACGTGCGCCACGAAGCGCTCGAATCTCACGGGATCCGCATCATGTCGGTCGGATTCCTGCTGGGCGAGCGACAAGCGCTGACGCTGGGCGCGCCTCTTCTGACCGCGGCGTTGAGGCAGCTCGTCCATCAGGTGGAGTGGGGGCCGCTCGACATCCTGCTGCTCGACCTTCCGCCGGGGACGGCGGATCTTCAGCAGCAACTCGTCGGCGTCGTGTCGCTCGACGGTGCGGTCGTGGTCGTCGGCCCTCAGGACGTCGCCCATCTCGATGCCAGGAAGTTCGTCGCCTTTCTTCGCGACACGGATGTACCGGTCCTCGGTGCGGTAGAGAACATGAGCGGTCTCCACTGCCCGCACTGCGGCGAGTTGATCGAGGTCTTCACGCCAGTCACGAAGTCTCGATCGGTCTGGGCCGAAGGCGTGCCTTTGCTCGGACGCATCCCGCTCGATCCTGCGCTTGGGACTCTCGAGGGGCCTGTTCGGCCGCAAAGCGAAGCCTTTGACGCCGTTGCCGCGCAGATGTTCGACGCGCTCGAACGGCGTACCGCCGCGTGAAGAAGCGGCTCGACGTCTTGCTCGTCGAGCGCGGACTGGCCGAGTCCCGCACGCAGGCACAGGCGCTCGTCCTCGCGGGACGAGTGCCCGGATACCAAAAGCCCGGCATGCAGGTCGACGAGTCGGCGCCGTTGGAGGTCGAGGCGCCGCCGCCGTACGTGTCGCGCGGCGGGCACAAGCTCGCACACGCCCTCGATGTCCTCGGCGTCGACCCCGCCGGACGGGACTGTCTGGACGTCGGCGCTTCCACCGGCGGTTTCACGGATGTCCTGCTCCAACGCGGGGCGGCACGGGTCGCCGCCGTGGACGTGGGCTATGGCCAGCTGCACGAGCGGCTGCGGTCGAATCCGCATGTCGCCGTCTTCGAGCGCACCAACGTGCGCGCGCTACGCGAGCTCCCGTTCGCGCCGGATCTCATCGTCTGCGACGTGTCTTTCATCAGCGTGCGGCTCGCCCTTCCGCCCGCCCTTGCGCTCGCCCGTCCGGCATGGGAGGCGGTCGTGCTGGTCAAGCCGCAGTTCGAGGCGGGCCGGGCCGAGGTCGGCAAGGGCGGTGTCGTACGAGACGAAGCAGTCCGCCGCCGTGTCGTGCGCGAGATCGCCGAGGCGGCGCTGGCCTGGGGAGGCGAAACGGTGGCGGCCGTAGACTCTGGGTTACCCGGGCCCAAGGGCAACCGGGAAGTGTTCCTCCAACTCGTTCACCGTGAGCACCCCGAGCTCCCCGACGACCTCGACGACCGGATCGCAGCGGCGGTCATCTGAGGCCGTGCGGCGTGTCGCCGTCATCACGCACGGGAAACCTCTGACGATCGGTCCCGCGCTCGAGCGGCTGGAGAAAGTTGCACGCGAGGCGGGAGTCGAGCTGCTTCTGCCCGACGAGGAGGTGGAGAAGCACGGCGTCGGTGAGCCTGAGGAGGATCTCTCGGATGCGGACATAGCCGTCGTCCTCGGCGGGGATGGAACGATGCTGCGCGCCCTGCAACGGTTTCTCGGCACGAAGATTCCGGTCGTCGGCGTCAACTTCGGCCGGGTCGGCTTCCTCGCGTCGATCCAGCCGAACGAGCTCGAGTCAGGCCTCGCGCGAGTCTTTTCAGGCGACTACCGTGTCGTGCACCTCGCCACGCTGGAGGTCGAGGTCGACGGCCTGCGCGGCGCGGCGATCAACGACGTCGTCGTACTGAGCTCGATCAAAGGTCGCATGGTGGAGCTCGCGTGGGCGCTCGGCAACGAGGACATGGGCGTGCAACCGTGCGACGGGATGATCTGCGCCAGCCCGGCCGGCTCGACGGCGTACAACCTGTCGAACGGCGGGCCCGTACTCGCGCGAGGGCTGGACGCGATGGTCGTCACCTTCATCGCTCCGCACTCGCTGCACGCACGCCCGATCGTCGTCCCCCGGGGCGTCGATCTCGAAATCCGGAACGAAACCTTGGACGTAGACGTGACGGTGCTCGTCGACGGGCACCCACTCACCGACGTCGGGCATGGGTCGCCGATCGCGATCCGGCTCAGTGAGCAGCGCAGCCTCCTGGCCACTCTGCCTGAGGCGACCTTCTTCAGGCGTTATCGCGAGACCTTCGGGTCCTAGGCTCCTTTCGGCGCATTCGCGCCACCCAGCGGCGCGAATTCGAGGGTTAGGCTCGACGTAGGGGGGAGGTCGGGTGTCCCTCGGCTAGACGCGTGTACCTCCTAGGCGTCCCTCAGGGCCTGGGACTCTTCGACGATGGTGCCGCGGCGCCCGGACGCCTACGATCTCGGCGGCACCATGCTCCGCCGCCTCCGCATCGAGAACCTCGTCCTCATCCAGGAGGCGGAGCTGACCTTCGCTCCGGGGCTCAACGCCATCACCGGCGAGACCGGGGCGGGCAAGACGATTCTCGCCCAGGCGATCGGACTGCTCCTCGGCGCCAGAGGGGATGCCGGCTACATCGGGGCGAATGGGACCGAGGCCTACGTCGAGGCCGAGCTCGACCTCCCCGCAGGATTGCTCGAAGAGGACGAGCTTTCCGCGCTCGCCGAGCTCCGTCCCGAGGACGAGGAAGGGCTCGTCGTCGCGCGGCGGGTCTTCGCCGACGGGCGTACCCGCGCTTATGCATGGGGGCGAGGCGCCGCGCGCGAGGACCTGGCCGCCGCTGGGGAGCGGCTGATCGCGATGTCCGGCCAGTTCGAGCAACGACGTCTCGCGCGCCTCGGCTACCAGCTGGACGTCCTCGACTCGTACATCGGAGGCGAGCAGCTCAGGCTGCGGGCGGAGTCCCGCGTCGCGTGGCGCGAGCTCACCGCCGCGCGCCGCCGGAACGAGGAGCTTCAACAGGGCGCCGCCGCTGCCGACGCGCGGCTCGCCGAACTACGCGCACTCGTCGAGGACACAGCGGGGCTCGAACCGGATGCGGAAGAGAGTCTTCGCGGCGACCGCGAACGTCTCCGTCATGTCAACGAGCTCGCGGACGGCGCCGCCGGAGCGGCCGAGGCGCTCGCTCCCGATGAAGGCGAGGGCGCGGCCGGGCTGGTCGGGAGCGCCGAGCGCACACTCGCGCCGCTCGAGCAGCTGGCGCCGGAGCTCGCCCGGGCCGGTGACGAGCTGCGAGACGTCGAGCTGCGGCTGCGCGAGACGGCGAGCGAGCTCCGGGGATTCCTGACGACACTCGAGGCCGAGCCGGGACGGCTCGAACAGATCGAGGCGGGTCTCGACCGCATCGCCGAGGCAAAGCGACGCTTCCGAGTGCAGTCGTACGACGAACTGCTCGCCGGCGCGGCCGAGGCGAAGGCGGAGCTTGAAGCGATCGACGATGGGTTCGACCCGGCAGCGGCGGCGGCGGAAGCGCTGGCCGCCGCCGAGCGAAAGGTCCACCTCCTCGCCGAGGAGCTCCGCGCTGCGCGGCGCGAAGCTGCTCCTCGCTTCGCGGATGACGTGGCACGTGAGCTCGTCGGAGTGGGCCTGGGTGAGGGCGAGTTCGTCGCCGAGCTGCGGGAGCGAGATTCGGGCCAGACCGGTTTCGACGAGGTTGCGTTCCTCGTCCGGCCGAACTCGGGTCTGCAGCTCGCTCCGGTTGCGGAGACCGCCTCCGGCGGCGAGCTCTCGCGCATCGCCCTTGCGATCGCCGCCGTGGCGGGCGGCGAGACGATGGTCTTCGACGAGATCGACGCCGGCATCGGCGGCGAGACGGCGCACCGTGTCGCCGACACGCTGCGCAGACTCGCCGAGCGCGCCCAGGTCGTGACGATCACGCACCTGCCGCAGATCGCGAGCGTCGCCGAGCGGCACTTCCGGGTGGAGAAGATCGCCGGTGACCCGACTCACACGCGCATCCACCTCCTCGACGAAGCTGAGCGTCGCGACGAGCTGCAACGCATGCTCGGCGGCCGCGAATTCCTCTCGAGCGTACAAAAATGAGTTTCGTCGAGCTCACCGGGCACGCGAAGCTGGACCGCCGCACGAAGAATCTCGTCAAGAGACTCTCTGCCGACGACATCGCGATCATCGACCACACGGATCTCGATCGCGTCTCAGCGGAAGCGCTCCTCGAGTCTGGCGTGCGCGTCGTGGTCAACGTCGCTCCGTCGCAATCCGGCCGCTTTCCAAATACGGGGCCGCTCGCGCTCGTGCGCGGCGGCATCCGCCTGATCGATGTGACGACTGACGGTCTCTTCGAGCACGTGCACGAGGGCGAGTTGCTGACCGTGCGTGGCGCCGGTCTCTACCGCAATGGAACTTGCCTTGCGACGGGACAGGTGCTCGAGGAGCGGGAGCTCGAACGGAAGCTCGCCGAACAACGCGGCAGGGTCACCGAAGCGCTCGAGGCGTTTGCAGAGAACACGATGCGCTACCTGCGGGAGGAAGGAAAGCTGCTGGCGGAGGGGATCGAGTTTCCGCCGATGAAGACGGGCTTTCGTGACCGTCATGCGCTCGTCGTCGCGCGTGGCCCGGGCTACAAGCGCGACCTACGCATGGTGAAGCCCTACATCCGCGCTTTCAAGCCAGTCCTGATCGGCGTCGACGGCGGCTCCGACGCCCTACTCGAGGCCGGCTACAAGCCCGACGTGATCGTCGGCGACATGGACTCCGTGTCGGACAAGGCATTGCGGAGCGGCGCGGAGGTTCTCGTCCACGGCTACCTCGACGGCGTAGCGCCGGGGGAAGAACGCGCAGCTCAGCTCGGCGTGAAGTACGAGGTCGTGCGCGCGACCGGGGTCAGCGAGGACGTCGCACTGCTACTCGCACAGGAGAAGGGCTCGGAGCTGATCGTTGCCGTGGGCACCCATTTCAACCTGATCGAGTTTCTCGAGCGCAACCGCGCCGGGATGTCGTCGACGTTCGTGACGCGTTTGAAGGTGGGCGAGATCCTGATCGACGCCAAAGGCGTCTCGCGCCTGGCGAGCAGGCAGGTCGGCATCTGGCCATTGGTGCTCTTCACGCTCGCGGGACTGGGCGCGATTGCTGTCGCGATCCTGGTCTCCCCGGCACTACGTCATCTGCTCGAGTACCTCGCACTGCGACTGCGCGACCTGCTCGGGATCGGTTGAAACTAGGCTGCGTGCATGCCTCGAGCCTCGGCTTCGCGTGAGCTACTCGCAGCGCGGGAGGACGTCTGGTCATTCGTCGCGGAGCCGCATCATTTTGCGGACTGGTGGCCCGGAATCGGCGGCGTGCAACCCGACCGGCGCGGGTTCGCCGAAGGAGCGCGCTGGGGCATCAGCGGCACGGACCGACCCACGCTGCTACGGCGTGCGACGTCCAGCGGCATGCTGCTCGTGGCGGGCATAGAGACGCCGAAGCGATTTACCTGGAGGTTGACCGGCGACCATATCGACGCCGAACTTCGACTCGAGGAGCGTGGGCCGGACCGCACGATCGCGACGCTCGACATCGAAGCGCCGTGGCTCTACGGCTTCAGCCGCGCCCTGCCTCGTAGGGCGCTGACTCGTCTGCACGCCTTGTGCCAGACTGCCGCTGAGCTCTAACGAGTTCCTCGCCCGCTTATGTTCGATTTCCGCTACCACGTCGCGTCCCTCGCCGCGGTCTTCTTCGCGCTCGTCATCGGCATTCTGGTGGGCGTTGCGCTTGCCTCACACGGGCTCGGCAATACGGAGCGGAAGCGGCTCGAGGAGGACCTACGCCGCGCGGAGAGCCAGGCCGACGTACTCAGAACGCAGGTCGCGACACTCATGAACGAGGGCACCGGCAATCGTGCCTTCGTCGAGGGGACGTACAAGAGCGTTATGACGAACAGGCTCAAGGGCAAGAAAATCGCCGTCCTCTTCATCGGCTCCTCCGAGAAGGCTCGCCGGACTGAGATAACGCAGGCGCTCGCCGACGCAGGCGCAGGCACGCCCCTGCGAATGAGGTTCGTCAAGGTCCCGATCGACCCGACCGCGTTGGCGAAGAAGCTCGCGACGAAGCCCTTGCTCGCAAACTACTCCGCCCCGGATCAGCTGCAGAAGCTCGGTCACGACCTGGGGCAGGAGTTCGTGGCAGGGACGGATACGCCGTTGTGGATCGCGCTGCAGAGCCTGATCGTCGAAGAGAAGGCAGGCCCGTCGAAACCTCCGGCGGACGGCGTTGTGATCGTTCGCACTGCGACGTCTCAGACCGGTCCAACCGCACTCTTCCTCAAAGGTCTCTACGCCGGGCTCGCCGACGTTGGCGTCCCTATAGTTGGCGTTGAGCGTACGAGCGATCCGGGAAGCGCAATCAAAGCGTTCCAGCGGGCTGGTTTTTCGACGGTCGACGACATCGAGACGCGGATCGGGAAGCTCGCGCTCGTCGCCTTGCTCGCCGATCCGACTTCAGCGGGCGCTTTTGGTACGAAGAAGACCGCACAGGCCCAGTTGCCGCCCATTTCCCCGCTGACGGCCACGGCGGGTGGATGAGCCGCTGACCATCCTCGTCCCCGCTCGAGACGAGGAGGCGGTGATCGGGTCAACCGTCTCGCGGTTGCGCAAAGCGTTTCCGGAGGCGGAGGTGATCGTCGCGGACGACGGCTCGCGCGACCGCACCGCCGAAGTCGCCGAAGAAGCGGGCGCCCTGGTCCTGCTCTTGCCCCGTCGCGGGAAGGGCCAGGCCTTGTCGGCTGCCGAGCGCGCCGCGCCGCCGGGAGCGCTGCTGCTGTGCGACGCCGATCTCTCGGGCGAGCTCGGGCCCCTTCTCCGGGGGGACGGCGATCTCAACATTGCCGCGTTCGCGGAACGTGTTGGAGGCGGCTTCGGTCTCGTGAAGCGCGTGGCCCGTGGACTGATCGAGGTGCTCGGCGGGCTCGAGGTGCGCGAGCCCCTCTCGGGCCAGCGCGCGCTCTCTGCCGCCGCGCGGGCCACATGCTTCCCCGTTGCCGCCGGGTTCGGCTGCGAGGTGCGGATGACGATCGATGCAGCGCGCGCAGGCTTGCGCGTCTTCGAGGTGGAGCTTCCGCTGAGCCACAGGACCACGGGCCGCGACCTCTCCGGGTTCGTACACCGCGCGCGGCAGCTGCGCGACACGGTCTATGCCTGCGGACCGCTCGGGATCAACTTCCGAGGCCTGCGCCTGCCCCTCGTCGGCTGGAAGGTCGGCGCGACGGGCGGTCCCGCCGCCGCCGCGGTGGCCGCCCTCGGCCTCGCCGACGATCTGTGGAGCGGGCCCGAACGAGGCTTCGGCGCCCACCTGCGAGCCGGCCGGACGACCGGCGTCCTCAAGCTGGTCGGCATCCCTGTGGTCGGGCTACTTGCGAGCCGGCGGTTTTCCGGGGCGCTGCTCGTCGGTCTCGCCGCCAACGTACTCAACCAGCTCGACACGCGCCCCGGCCGCGCGCTCAAGGCGTACCTGGCTGCGGCCTTGCCTCTGGATGCTCCGGTCGGCGTCGCCGTCCTGCTGCTTCCATACGATCTTCGGGAGATGGCGATGCTCGGGGACGCGGGGTCGAACGCGCTGGGTGCCCTGCTAGGCTTGAATTCCGTGAAGCGATTCACGGGAAGAGGCCAGTGGGTGGCGATCGGCGCCCTTGCAGGCCTCACCATCCTCGGAGAGCGAAAGTCCATCGGCGCCTGGATCGAGCGGGCCCCCGTTCTTTCGTGGATCGATCGCCTAGGCCGCGCATGAGCTCAGCGGCCTCCCCAACGAAGTACGTCTTCGTCACGGGCGGCGTCGTCTCCGCGCTCGGCAAGGGGATCGTCGCGGCTTCGCTCGGCCGGCTGTTGAAGGCACGCGGTTTGCGTGTGCAGGCGCAAAAGTTCGATCCCTATCTCAACGTCGATCCCGGCACGATGAGCCCGTTTCAGCACGGTGAGGTGTTCGTCACCGAGGACGGCGCGGAGACCGACCTCGACATCGGTCACTACGAGCGCTTCATCGACGAGAACCTGACGCGCGCGGCCAGCCACACGGCCGGCGCGATCTGGGACTCGGTGCTGAGGAAGGAGCGCAAGGGCGAGTTTCTGGGCGCGACCGTGCAGGTGATCCCGCACATCACGAACGAGATCAAGCATCGGATTCGGGCCAGCGCCGTGTCGACTCCGACGGACGTGGTGATCAGCGAGATCGGCGGAACGGTCGGCGACATCGAATCGCTCCCGTTCCTCGAGGCGATCCGCCAGTTCCGCCGGGAAGTCGGCGCGGAGAACGTCCTCTACCTGCACGTGACGCTCGTGCCGTTCCTGGAAGCGGCCGGCGAGCTGAAGACGAAGCCCACGCAGCACTCCGTCAACGAGTTGCGCCGCATTGGTATCCACCCCGACATCGTCGTCTGCCGTTCGCACGAGGAGCTGTCTGCGGACATCCGCGAGAAGATCGCGCTGTTCGCCGACGTCGAGCCGGGAGCGGTGATTGCGAGCCCCGACGTTCCCGATGTCTATCTCGTTCCTTCGCGGCTGAAGGCCGAAGGGCTCGACCGTCTGGTCGGCGAGAAGCTCGGTCTGCCGTCCACCGAGGCCGACCTGGGCGACTGGCTCGACCTGAACGAGCGCATGCAGCAAAGCGAGGAGGTCGTCGAGATCGCGCTCGTCGGCAAGTACGTGAAGCTGCAGGACGCCTATCTGTCCGTGCACGAGGCACTCAAGCATGCAGGCGCGCACCACGGGGCGAAGGTGCGCGTGAGCTGGGTCGATGCGGAGGGGATGTCGCTGGAGGAAGCAACCGGGCTGCTCGAGGAGGTCGACGGAGTGCTCGTACCCGGCGGCTTCGGCTCCCGGGGCTGGGAAGGAAAGATCCTCGCGTGCCGCGTCGCGCGCGAGCGCGAGATCCCGTATCTGGGGATCTGCCTGGGCATGCACGTCGCCGTCTCCGAGTTCTCCCGCCATGTGCTCGCCCTCGACGGCGCCAACTCCACCGAGATGGATCCCGAGACGCCGCACCCGGTGATCGACCTGTTGCCGGAACAGAAAGAGATCGAGGATCTGGGCGGCACGATGAGGCTCGGCGCGCAGGCGGTCGAGGTGGTGGAGGGAACCCGTGCGTACGACGCCTACGGCGAGCCCGTCGTGCACGAGCGTCACCGGCATCGGTACGAGGTCAACAACCATTACCGCCCTGCGCTCGTCGACGGCGGATTGGTCGTCTCGGGCACGTTCCAGGCGGGCCGACTCGTCGAGATCGTCGAGTTGCCCGACCACCCCTGGTTCGTGGCGAGCCAGTTTCATCCGGAGTTCAAGTCGCGGCCGACGCGTCCGGCGCCGCTGTTCCGTGACTTCGTCGGTGCCGCACTCGCGCGCTCGCGCGAGCGGTCGGCAGTCGGCGCGGCCTCTACCGTCTAGCGCCCCTCCCAGCACTACTTGCCGGCTTCTGGCCCGCGATCACGCGGCGCCAGAGTCCACCCTCGCCCTTAGCAAGGCAGACCAGCCTTGCTGCGGTTGAGTGCGGCCTCTGGCTTGGTGCTCGCGACCCAGAAACTCGGCAGCAGCACTGGGAGGGGCGCAGTCGCAAATAAGATCGAGCGATGGCCTCCGAGGTCGTCGACCTTTTCACCGAGCTGGCGGCGCTGCCGAGCCCGCCGGGCGAAGAACGCGCAGTCGCCGACGTCGTGATCGGCTATCTGCGCGATCTCGGCTTGTCGGTGGACGAGGACGACGCAGGCCCGAAGGTCGGCTCGAACATCGGCAATGTCTACTGCCGGCTCGAGGCAACGGACGGCGGCAGTCCGATTTTCCTCTGCGCACACCTCGACACGGTTCCGCCCGAAGGCCCGATCGAGCCGGTGATCGAGGACGGTGTCGTGCGCAACGCGGGCGGCACGATCCTCGGCGCGGACAACAAGTCGGCTGTCGCCGCCATGCTCGAAGGCACTCGCCGTGTCCTGGCCGAGAACCGTCCGCACGGCGGCATCGAGCTGCTGTTCACTCCGAAGGAGGAAGTGGGTCTGCTCGGTGCGGCGGCCTTCGACCTCGAGCGTCTGCACGCGCGGCTCGGGTACGTGTACGACCAGGCGGCACCGATCGGCGACGTGATTCTGGGCGCGCCGTTCTCGCGGGCGATGCAGATCCGCTTCCACGGTCGCGCTGCGCACTCCGGCATGTACCCCGAAGAGGGGCGCTCGGCGATCGCGGCGGCGGCGCGAGCCATCTCGGACCTCCGGCTCGGCCGTGTCGACGAGGAAACGACGGCGAATGTCGGGATCATCCGGGGCGGAACCGCAGGAAACATCGTTCCAGAGTGGTGCACGCTCGACGCCGAGGCGCGCTCGCACGACGAGCGCAAGCTCGACGAGCTGGTGCAGGAGATGGTCGACGCGTTTTCCTTCGCCGCAGGGCTCGAGGACTGCGAGGTGGAGGCGAAGGTGTCGAAGAGCTACAAGGGTTATCGCTTCAAACCCGACGATCCCGTGGTCCGGATCGCAGCCGCCGCCCTCGAGCACAGCGGGTACAAGCCGGCGTACGGCCTGAGCGGCGGCGCAGCCGACGCGAATGTCTTCAACGAACACGGATTCGCGTGTCTCAACCTGGCGAACGGAATGCAAGACATCCACACGCCCGACGAACGCATCACCGTGGCAGACCTCGAGGGAATGGTCGAAGTAACCCTTGCGCTCGTGGCTGCCGCTCGAGATGCTGACGCTTAGGCGCGGCCGGATAACCGCCGTCCTCGAGCGGGTCGAGGGTCTCTCTCGACTCGAAGTTGACGGTGAGCCCTGTGTCGCGTATCCGCGCTTGACCGGACCGGTGGCGCTCGGCGACGAGGTGATCGTCAATACGCAGGCCCGGGAGCTCGAGCTCGGATCGGGCGGTTTCGACGTGCTCTACGCGAATCTGACGCGCGGCCTCGATCTGCTTCCCGAGGACGACGCGCACGTGATGAAGCTCCCGTACACGCCCGCTCAAAACGCGCGACGCCACGTGGAGGAGGGACGAACGCTGCCGGACACGCTCGCCGGGTTGCCCGTCCTCTGTTGTTCGCTGCACAGCCAGGTCGTGCCGGTGTGCGCCGGAATCGGACCGGGGAAACGTGTCGCCTATGTGCAGATCGCAGGCGGAGCGCTACCTGTCTCGCTGTCTGACGCGTTGAGAGCGTTGCGCGAGTCGGGCCACGTCGAAACGACGATCGCGGTCGGCGCCTGCCTGGACGGAGACGTCGAGTGCGTCTCGCCCGCGTCGGCTCTGCTCTACGCCGCGGCCGAGAAGTTCGACGTCGTCGTGTGCGCGATCGGGCCGGGAATCGTCGGCACGGGCTCGACGTTCGGCCACGGCGGGCTCGCTGCCGTCGATGCCGCGAACGCCGCCGCTGCGCTGCACGGCATGCCGATCCTTGCGGTCCGCACCTCGGCAGGCGACCCGCGCGCGCGTCACCAGGGTGTTTCCCACCATGCGCGGGCGGTGCTCGAGCTGTGTCTCGGCGACGTGATCGTGCCCTGGCCCGGGGGCTACGAGGCGCCGCCGTGGCTCGAGCCGCGCCTGGAGATCGATGTCAGTGGCTGGGAAGAGGCATGCGCAGGTCTACCCCTCGCGCACATGGGACGCGGACCGCAGGAAGACCCACTCTTCTTCGCAGCGGCTTTTGCGGCCGGGCGTGTCGCCGCCGATCGCATTCGCTAATGGAGGAGCGGCGCCTCGGGCCCGTCGTCGGGCTCGGGACCTGGAATACCTTCGGCACTGACGCGCGTCTTGCGCACGCCGTCGTCGATGCTGCGCTCGACGTCGGCTACGGCGTCTTCGACTCGTCACCGATGTACCGGGGAGCCGAGGCGTCGCTCGCTGCCGCCCTCGCCGGCCGACGAGCGGCGGCGTCCATTGCGACAAAGATCTGGGCAGGCAGCGTCGAGGAGGGCCGCGACCAGTATCGGCGGCAGCGCGAATGGTTCGGTCGTGTCGAGATCGAGCAGATCCACAATCTGGTGGCGTGGGAGCATCACCTGGAGTGGCTTCAACAGGAGCGTGCAGAGGGACGCATCGATCGTCTCGGTGTCACGCATTACTCACCGGGCGCTTTCCGGGAGCTCGCGCGGGCGCTCGGTTCGGGCCGCTTCGACACCGTGCAGGTGCCCCTGAACCCACACGAGCGAGAGTGTGAGCGCGAGATTCTGCCGCTGGCCGCCGAGCTCGGCATCGCGGTGATCGTCATGCGGCCGCTCGGCGAGGGCGCGCTCGTGCGCCGCTCGGTGCCAGAGGACGCGGTCGCGCAACTCGGTGTGGAGTCGTGGGCTCAGGCACTCCTGACATGGGCGCTCTCTGACGGGCGGGTCGACGCGGTGATTCCCGCGACGCGCAATCCCGAGCACGTCCGCGAGAACGCCGCAGTGGGCAAACCGCCCTGGTTCGACGCGGAGCAGCGTCGTCTTGTAGAACGTCTTGCCTCATGAAGCCGGACTCTGCGAGAACCGTCTACGACGGAAGGTTGATCGACGTCACGCTCGAGCGTTGGGGCGACCACGAGCGCGAGATCGTCGAGCATCCAGGCGCGGTCGCGATCGTCGCGATCGATCGCGATGGGATGCTGACGCTCGTTCGCCAGCGACGCGAGGCCGTCCGCATGGAGCTTCTCGAGCTGCCGGCGGGCACGCTTGAGGAGGGCGAAGCACCGCTCGCGTGCGCGCAGCGAGAGCTGGAGGAGGAGACGGGTCTGACGGGCGGCACCTGGCTCGACGTGACGGCGTTCTACACGACCCCGGGCTTCTGCCGCGAGCAGATGCACCTCTTCTTTGCCGAGGGCCTCGACCGCGGCGAGGCGAGTCCCGAAAGTGACGAAGACCTCGAGGTCGTCCGCTGGGCCAGAGACGAGATCGCAGCGAAGGTGGGCGAGATCGAGGACGCCAAGACGCTCGCCGGGTTGCTTCTGTATCTCCACCGAAGCGAGGCGGGCGACACGCACAAGGTAGGGTGACGCCGCTTGAAGATCGGCGTCGCCAAGGAGATCAAGACCGACGAGTACCGCGTCGCGCTGACGCCCGCGGGCGCGCGTGAGCTCGGCCAGCGCGGACACGACGTCACCGTCGAGACCGGCGCAGGCGAGGGAAGCTCCTTCTCCGATGCGGCGTACGAGGCTGCCGGCGCGCGCATCGCGCCCGTCGACGTGGTCTGGGGCGAAGCCGACCTGCTGCTGAAGGTGAAGGAGCCGATCGAGTCCGAGTACGGACGTCTCCGTGAAGGGCTCGTCCTGTTCACCTACCTCCACATTGCAGCCGACGAAGCCCTGACCCGCGCCTTGCTCGAGAGCGGCAGCACGGCCGTCGCCTACGAAACCGTCGAGACGGATGCAGGTGCGCTACCGCTGCTGGCGCCGATGAGCGAAATAGCCGGCCGGCTCGCGGCCCAGGCCGGCGCGTACTTCCTCGAGAAGCCCCTGGGCGGCCGAGGGTTGCTGCTCGGAGGCGTGCCCGGCGTTGCGCCGGGGCGTGTCGTCGTCATCGGTGGAGGCATCGTCGGCTACAACGCCGCGGTGATCGCGATCGGGCTGGGCGCGAACGTCACGATTCTCGAGCGCTCGATCGACCGGATGCGTCACCTCGAGGAGATCCTCTCGGGCCGGGTCAGTCTCTTGATGTCGTCGACCCTCCAGATCGAGGAGTCCGTGCGCGACGCCGACGTCGTGATCGGCGCAGTGCTGATCCCCGGCGCGCTCGCACCACGATTGATCACCCGGGAGATGGTGGCGGGGATGAAGGACGGCTCGGTGCTGGCCGATGTCGCGATCGACCAGGGCGGATGTGCGGAGACGTCACGACCGACGACGCACAGCCATCCGGTCTACACAGTCGAGGGGGTCACGCACTACTGCGTCGCGAACATGCCCGGTGCCGTGCCGATCACCTCCACCAAAGCGCTCACGAACGCAACCCTCCCGTACGTCGAGGCGATTGCCGACTACGGCTTGGCGGAAGCTGTGGCCCGCGACCCCGCCCTCGCACGTGGAGTCAACGTCGTGGAGGGGAAGATCACGTACGAGGCAGTCGCCGAGGCGCACGGCCTTGACTACCGGCCCCTCGAGGACGTGCTGCCCCTCTCTGCGGTCTAGGCGCGCCTCAGCTCGGCTTCTTCGCGGGCGAGAACCGCACCACGACCCATGTGAGTCCCGCTGCAAGCGCGATCACGGCGCCGCAGAAGAGGAACATCCCGAGCAGTCCGAGGGCGTCCATCATGGCCGACCTACAATAGCCGCATGCCGAGGGCGTGTGTCATCGTGCTCGATGCCGTGGGTGCCGGCGAGCTTCCGGACGCCGTGGAGTACGGCGACGAGGGCTCGGACACCCTCGGCAACGTCGCGCGCGCCGTGCGAGGCCTCGACCTGCCGAACCTGGAGGCACTCGGCCTCGGCAACGTCGAGCCGCTGGAGGGCTGCCCCCCGCAGGCGGGCGCGCCAGCGGTTGCCGGACGCCTGATCGAACGCTCCAAGGGCAAGGACACAACGACCGGGCACTGGGAGCTGATGGGGGTGGTCACGCCGACCCCGATGCCGACGTACCCCCACGGCTTCCCCCACGACGTGATCGATCCCTTCATGCACAAGACGGGGCGCGGGGTGCTCGGAAACAAGCCCGCGTCGGGGACGGAGATCATCCAGGAGCTCGGCGAGGAGCACCAGCGCACCGGCAAGTGGATCGTCTACACGTCGGCCGACTCGGTCTTCCAGATCGCAGCTCACGAGGAGACGATTCCGCTCGAAGAGCTCTACAACGCTTCTCGCAGCGCGAGAGAGATCCTGACGGGCAAGCATTCGGTGGGCCGCGTGATCGCGCGGCCGTTCATCGGCGGGCCCGGGAACTACGAGCGCACACCGAACCGTCACGACTTCTCGCTCCTGCCGAGGCAGCCGAACTACCTCTCGCTCGTGCGCGAAAGCGGGATGAAAGTTCACGGTGTCGGCAAGATCGGCGACATCTTCGCCGGACAGGACATCGACGAATCGCGTCCGACGAAGTCGAACGTGGACGGCATCACACAGACCGAGAAGCTTCTACGCGAGCTCGAGGACGGCCTGATCTTCACGAACCTCGTCGAGACGGACATGCTCTGGGGGCATCGCAACGATCCGGAGAACTTCCATCGCTGCCTCCAGGACTTCGATCGCCGGCTGCCCGATCTGCTCGACGCGCTGCGCCCGCACGACCTTTTGATCCTCACCTCGGACCACGGTTGCGACCCGACGACGCCGTCCACGGACCATTCACGCGAGCACGCGATGCTGCTTGCCTATGTCGAGGGCAAGAACGCAGCCGGACGTATTCACCAGGGGGAGTTCGCGGATGTCGGAGCGACCGTGAACGCCTGGCTCGGAGGGAAGTCTCCCTCGCGCGGCCTCCCCGGCCAGTCGATCGTCGAGCGCTGACCGTTCTCGCGTGATCCATGCCGCCGAGCTGATCCGCCGCAAGCGCGACGGCGAGCGACTCTCGAACGAGGAGCTGTCGGAGCTCGTGCTCGCGTATGTGCGCGGCGAGGTTCCGGACTATCAAATGGCCGCCTTCTGCATGGCCGTGTACTTCCGCGGTCTGAACGGGGAGGAGACGTTCGCGCTGACGGACGCGATGATCCGCAGCGGCGAGACGATCGAGTTCGGGCCTGCGCTCGGCCGCAAGGTGGTCGACAAGCATTCGACCGGCGGGGTGGGGGACAAGACGTCCCTCGCCGTCGGTCCGATCGTCGCGGCCTGCGGCGTGCCGTTCGGGAAGATGAGCGGTCGTGGCCTGGGCCATACCGGCGGGACGCTCGACAAGCTGGAATCCATTCCCGGCTTTCGGGTCGAGCTGACGACCGACGAGTTCCTGCGGCAGGTGCGCGACGTCGGCCTCGCCATCATCGGTCAGAGCGCGAACCTCGTTCCCGCGGACAAGCTGCTGTACGGCCTGCGCGACGTGACGGCGACGGTCGACAACGTCTCCCTGATCGCCGCCAGCATCATGTCGAAGAAGATCGCAGCCGGAGCCGACGCGATCGTCCTCGATGTCAAGGTCGGCGACGGGGCGTTCATGAAGACGATCGAGGATGCACGGGAGCTTGCGCGGATGATGCTCGAGCTGGGGCAGCACGCGGGTCGTGAGGTGGTGTGCGTTCTGACGGACATGGACCAGCCGCTCGGGCACGCGGTCGGCAACGCCATCGAGATCCGCGAGACGATCGCGACCCTGAAAGGCGAGGGGCCTCCTGACTTCACGGAGCTCGTGCTCGTCGCGAGCGCCCACCTGCTCGCGCTGTCCGATCTTGGGATCGACGAGGAGGAGGGACACGCGCGCACGGCGGCCGCTGTCCAGGACGGGACGGCGCTCGCGATGTACGAGCGCTGGATCGCCGCGCAGGGTGGAGACCCTCGCGAAGCCGCCCTACCCACGGCGCCCGTCGTCCGCGAGGTCCTGGCGCCTGCGGGCGGGTACGTGCGCTCGATCGGCGCGACCGACATCGGCATGACCGCTCTCCGCCTGGGCGCCGGACGTCAGGCGAAAGACGAGACCATCGACCACGCAGTCGGCATCCGTTGCCTCAAGAAGCGCGGCGACGCTGTGGCAGCCGGAGAGGCCCTCGCCGAAGTGCACGCCCAGGACGACGCATCGGCGCAGCAAGCCGAGGCGGAGGTGCTCGCTGCGTACGAGCTCGACGACGAAGCTCCGCTCGCACGGCCGATCGTGCTCGAGACGATCGCTTAGTGCCCCTGCCAGCAATACATGTCGGCTTCTGGCTCGCGATCACGCGGCGCCAGAGCCCACCCACGCCCTTAGCAAGGCAGACCAGCCTTGCTGCGGTCGAGTTCGGCCTCTGGCTTCGTGCTCGCAACCCAGAAGCTCGACGGCATTACCGGCAGGGGCACTGATGCCTGAACTTCCAGAGGTCGAGACGATTCGGCAGCAGCTCCAGCCGCACCTCGTCGGCCGGCGGTTCGACCATGTCGAGATCGGCGATCCGCGACTCGTGCGGCCCTTCGAGCCAAACGCCGTCGCTGCCGAGCTCGAAGGCGAACGAGTGGCGGCGCTCGAACGCCGCGGCAAGTATCTGATTGTTCGGTTCGAATCGGGGCGGGCTCTGCTGATTCACCTCCGGATGACTGGGAGTCTGCGGCACGCGGCGAAGGGAACGCTGGCCGACGATCCGCACCGGCGCGCCGTTGTCAGATTAGACGACGGGTCGGACGTCGCGTATCGCGACGTCCGCCGCTTCGGCACGTGGCAGCTACTCGAGTCCGGCGAGCTGGAGCCTTACCTCGAGGAGCGGCTCGGCGTCGAGCCGCTCGGGCGTACGTTCACGGTCCGCAGGCTCGCCGAGCGCCTCGAAGGCCGCCGCGCGCCGATCAAGGCTGCGCTCCTCGATCAGCGAACGGTCGCAGGGCTTGGAAACATCTACGTCGACGAAGCGTTGTGGCGGGCGCGGGTCCATCCGCTTCGCCTCGCGGGGACGCTCGACGCCGAAGAGCTCGCGCGACTGACACGCTCGATCAAGGACGCGCTCAAAGTCGGAGTCAAACGCCAGGGTGCGAGCCTGCGCGATTACTCGACCCCCGACGGTGGACGCGGCCGAATGCAGGACCGCTTTCAGGTCTATGGACGTGAAGGACGTCCCTGCAAGCGCTGCGGGACGCCGATCGACAAGATCCGCACCGCGGGTCGCGGCACGTGGTACTGCCCGAACTGTCAACGCCTGGAAAGTCAGGCGGCGAGCTCGTCGTCGAGCAGGCCGTCTCGGTCGAGGCGCCACAGCTCCGTGTAGCCGCCGATCGCCCGGTCGTCGATCAGGATCTGCGGAACGGTCCAACCGCCGGTGAGATCGAAGAGTTTCTGCCTGAAGGCCGGGTCGTCATCGAGCGAGATCTCCTCGTACTCGATGCCCCTGCTCTCGAGCAGCGCCTTCGCGCGGACGCAATAGCCGCACCAGCGAGTCGAGTAGACGCGAACCCTGGCCATATTGTTTCTAACGAAGAAAGACCCGCAAAGGTTCCCTCCACCGCCGGGACTAGACTGGCCGAGCCATGCCCGGACGCTCTTACAAGACCGAGGCGGTCGTGCTGCGCTCGTTCCGGCTCGGCGAAGCCGATCGCGTGCTGCACGTCTACACGCTCGAGCGCGGACGCATCGGTGCCGTCGCGAAGGGGATCCGCAAGACGAAGTCGCGGTTCGGCGCGCGGCTCGAACCGCTCTCGCACGTCGAGTTGATGCTGTATCAGGGCTCGAGCGAGCTGCAGACCGTCACGGGAGTGGAGCTCCTCCGCTCGCATCATGAGGCGCGCGAACAGCAATACCGGCTCGGCGTCGGCCTGCTCGCCGCAGAGGCCATGCTGCGCCTCTTCACCGAACAGGAGGCGAACGAGCGCGCGTTCCAGGCGCTGACGCGTTTCCTCGATCTCCTCGACGACCTCGAGCCGCTCTCCGCCCGCCCGTCGCTGGACCCGCTCGCTCTCTCCTTCCAGCTCAAACTGCTCTGGCTCTCCGGCTATCTACCCCACCTGACGAGCTGCGCCGACTGCGGAACCGAGAGCGAGACTCTCGTCGGCTACTCGGCGAAGGCCGGCGGGGCCGTCTGCAGCAACTGCGCGGGCGGCGGCTCGCTTGCGCTCTCGCCCGCCGGCATCGCAGGGATCGAAGCTCTGCTCGCACGTCCGCTCGCAGAAGCGCGGGACGCCGGCCTCGCGGAGCGTTCGACGCGAGACGCGCTCACTGTCATCACCGCGGCCTACGAGTATTTCGGGAACTTCAGGCTGCGCACGCTGCGCAGCGCTTCCTAGTTCTAATTTCCTTTCGGTGACTTCCAGTCCCGCTCGAGCGCGTCCTCGAGCCAGTCGCGAACGCCCGCGATCGGGATACGCTCTTGTGCGAGGGAGTCGCGGTCGCGGACCGTCACGGTGTCGTCCTGGAGGGTCTGCTCGTCGACGGTGAAGGCCCACGGCGTGCCAATCTCGTCCTGACGACGGTAACGGCGGCCGATCGCGCCGCCGTCGTCGTACTCGACGCTGTGGCGGCGGCGCAAGTCCTCGTAGAGAGAGCGCGCCTTCGCGACCATCTCGTCGCTCTTGCCGATGAGCGGCAGGATCGCCGCGGTCACCGGAGCCATCTTCGGATGGAGGCGCAGCACGGTCCGTTCGCGCTCGCCGACGACCTCCTCGTCGTAGGCATCGACGAGCAGCGCCACCATGATCCGCTCGATGCTGACGGCCGGCTCGATCACGTAAGGGACATAGCGCTCGCCGTCCTGTCCCACGTACTCGAGCTTCGTCGTCGAATGCTCGGCATGCTGGGTCAGGTCGAAGTCACCGCGGTTCGCGATCCCTTCGAGCTCCGACCAGCCGATCGGATAGTCGTACTCGATGTCGCTCGTTCCCTGCGAGTAGTGCGAACGTTCCTCCGGCCCGTGTTCGCGTACCCGCAGCTTGCTGTCGCGGAGCCCGTAGCGCCGGTACCAGTTGAGTCGTTCGTCGATCCAGTAGCGGTACCACTTCTCCGCCTCGTCCGGCGGAACGAAGAACTCCATCTCCATCTGCTCGAACTCCCGGACGCGGAAGAGGAAGTTCCCGGGTGTGATCTCGTTGCGGAACGACTTGCCGATCTGGGCGATCCCGAACGGCGGCTTGCGTCGCGCGATCTGGAGCACGTTCTTGAAGTTGATGAAGATGCCCTGGGCGGTCTCGGGCCGCAGGTAGGCCCGCGAGCCCTCCTCCTGCAACGCGCCGACGGTCGTCTCGAACATCAGGTTGAACCGGCGCGGCTCGGTCAGGTCGCACTCGGGCGTCTCGCCCGGGTGCTTGCTGGGCTTGCGGCCGCAGCTCGAATCCTCGAGCTTGTCTGCCCGAAAGCGGAGCTTGCAGGTGCGGCAGTCGATGAGCGGGTCGGTGAAGCCGGCGACATGGCCGGATGCCTCCCAGACCTTGGGATGGAGGATGACCGCCGAGTCGATCGCGACGATGTCGTCGCGGTTTCGAACCATCGCCTCGAACCAGCGCTCGCGGATGTTGTTCTTCATCAGGACGCCGTAGTGGCCGTAGTCGAAGGTCGAGCCCATGCCGCCGTAGATCTCGGAGGAAGGGAAGACGAACCCGCGCCGCCGGGAGAGCGAGACGATCTTGTCCATCGTGACGTCTTCGCTCATGGGCTGCTTTCCGGCCGATGAGCGGTGGAAGGGGCGTAAGGGGAAACCGGGAGGTTTCCCCGCTCTTTCTCCTCAGCGTTCGCGGCGGCGGTCGCAATGTCGCGGGGGCTGAGGCGATCCCTAAAGAAGGGAGCTCGTGAGGGAAACATGGTTTCCCTCACGGGAGCGAGCCGGAGGCGAGCGACGGCCATTACGGCGGGACGTTATCCGAGTTGTCTGGCGGCTCTACCGCGCGAGCGCGAAGGCGGAGCCCAGTGCCGCGAGGATCGCGCCGGCGACTGCCAACACGAGGAGCGGCGACACGCCGTTGCCGCTGTTGCCGTCGGATCGACTCTGCGTTTTGGCTTTAGCCGGGGCCGCCAGGGCCACCTCGCTGCGGGCGACCAACGCGCGCTTGATGTCGCTCTCTGCGCTCGAGTAGATCCGGACATCCTCCGGCAGGTGCGCGAGGGCGGTTCGGTAGCAGGCAACCGAGTAGGTCCCGTCGATGCGGCCGTCGCGCCAGTCGGCGAGAAGCCTCGAGACGCAGCCGGCCTTTGCCTGGCCGGCCCCGCAGAACACAAGTGCCGCGAGTAGGGCCGCGAGCGCAAGAAGTGGCCTGACGCCTCCGGGAGTCATCTCAAGAGGGTTCCCCCGATCTCTAAGAACTCACTCAGAATCGGGTAAAGGCTTTGTGAATAGGTGCGCTGGTCACTCGCGCGTGCCTCTAGCCACTAGCCTCTCCCGGGATGGGCCAGCCTCCGGTCGAGCTCCACATCGTCTCCGACTCGACGGGAGAGACGGCCGCGCGCCTGGTGCTGGCGCTCGAGGCTCAATTTCCCGAGCAGGCCTTCGAGGAGGTGCGTCACACGAGAGCGGAGACCGTCAACGATCTGGAGCGGGCGGTCGCCAGCGCGCGCGGGCACGCCGCCGTCGTCATCTACACGCTCGTCGACCCTGAGTTGCGCGATGCGATGCGCCGGCTCTGCCGCCGCGCCCGGGTTCATTACTGCGACCTGCTCGGGCATCCGATCGACGCCGTCGCACGCGTGTCCGGCCAGGCCGCGCGTATGACGCCGGGCTCCCGGGCACCGCTGACTCCTGCGTACTTCCGTCGCATCGAGGCGATGGAGTTCGCGGTCAAGTACGACGACGGAGTGGGGGCTGGGCTCGACGAGGCCGACATCGTCCTCGTCGGCGTCTCGCGCACCTCGAAGACGCCGTTGTCGATCTACCTCGGCTATCTCGGTCACAAGGTCGCGAACGTGCCGATCGTGAAGGGGATCGAGCCGCCGAAGGAGCTGTTCGAGCTGGATCCGGCGAAGATCGTCGGCCTCACGATCCACGCCGACCGCCTGGCCGAGATCCGGCGCGCGCGGGTGCGGAATCTCGGCGCCAACAACCGCCGCTACGCCGAGCTGACCGAGGTGTACGACGAGCTCGACGAGGCGACTGCGGTGCAACGGAGGCTCGGCTGCCCCGTAATCGATATCTCGGAGCTGTCGATCGAGGAAACGGCGCAGCGGATCCTGCGCACGGTGGAAGGCCGGAAGGCGGAGGCGGCGGCAGCGGAGGCCACGTGAAGCCGAAGCCGCCCGTTCCCTGGTGGCGCTGGGCCGTCTGGTGGCTCATCCTCGGCTTCGCGCTCGTCCTCTTCTACATCCTGCTGACGCCGATCTGGTTGGGGCTCAGAGGGCTTGCCTGGCTGGCGGAGTTCCGGGCTCGACGCAGGCGCGGCGGCTGAAGTGGAACCCGCGGCGCGTCAGCCGTGTACCAGTTACGTGACGCCGCGCCGAATCGCGATTCTCTGCGTGACAGCTGGATTCATCTACGCGGTCGGCGCCATGTCGAGCACCGCGTCGCCGACCTCAGGGCGCACTGTTCCGTGCGGCGAAAGCATCGACATCACGAGGTTTCCCTATGTCGGTAGCAATCGTCCGCAGTATCGCTACCGGCTCGTGCTCGGCGCGGTCTCGGTTCCGCCCGCTTACCTGGCGCAGGTCGTGCCGACCGGAGAAACACCGTGGGCCTACTGGCGCAAAGCTGGACTCGTCATTCGCGCGGGCGGTCCGGCGGTCTCGATCAGCGTCCCGCCGCCTTGGCGCCCGCGAGCCGGCATTGCGTGGGGTTACGGGAACACGGGTGTGTTCGACACCCTTCGGATCGGGGGTTGCCCTGATCCGCTGGGGCGTGGGCTCGCCTTCTCGGGCGGCTTCTATCTCCACTCACCATCGGCCTGCCTGCCGCTCGTCTTCCGCGTCGGAGGCGGAGCGAGACCGTCCGTTTCGGTATCGGACGCCGCTGTCGAGGCTGATTTAGCGAGGAGGATCAAGCAGCCGCGTCTCGAGTGGGCTTTCGCCGTCTGCCTCGACGCGGTACGCGGCGGCTCCCTCGCGTGAGGTCACGGCCTCGCGGAGCTCGGTGCCGACGTAGTGCAGGGCCACGTCGTTGTCGGCGGCGACGCCGGGCGCCAGCCCTTCGGCGACGAGCTGCGTGTAGACGGGACGGCGCCGCTCCTCACCGTCGTAGTGGGGGCACGCGCTGCCCGGAAGGAAGCCAAGGCACTCCATCGGCGCGAGCTCGGGCCCGAACGAGTCCGTCACGCCGCATTCGAACCAGCAGATCATCCCCGCGCTCCAGCCCGTCAACAGAATGCCTTCCAGCCAGGCTTCGCGGAGGATCTCGTCGAAGCCGTGAGTGCGCCAGACCGCGAGAGCGTTCGCGGTGTTGCCGCCCGTGACGAGGATCACGTCGTGTTCGAGTGCCCGCTCGCGCAGCCCCGAGGGCGGCCAGGGGAAGAAGTGCAGGTGCGTCATCTCTGCACGCCCGTGCAGTCGTTCGTACCACCAGACCGTCCGTGCCGGGTCCTCCATTCCGGCGGTCGGCACGTAGAGGAGTCGCCTTCCAGGCGCGAGGCCAAGCACGTAGTCGAGGAGCGTTTGGTCAGGAGCTCCGCCCATCGCCACGATCGTGGGCTCCGGCATAACGCCGAGTATTGCAGGGCATTTGTGAGAGGATTCTTCCTTGGCCGCCGAGCGCTACGTCTACGCCTTCGACGAGCCTTCCACCGGAGGGCGTGACCTACTCGGCGGCAAGGGAATAGGTCTCGCGGAGATGACGCAGATGGGCGTCCCGGTCCCGGCCGGGTTCACGATCACGACCGACGCCTGCCGCGCGTACATGTCGAAAGGCAAATCGCTGCCCGACGGGGTGGAGCACGAGATCGAGGAGCATCTCGGCACGCTCCAGGAGAAAACGGGCAAGCGCTTCGGAGACACGAACGACCCGCTGCTCGTGTCCGTACGGTCTGGCGCGGCGGTCTCGATGCCCGGGATGATGGATTCGATCCTCAACCTCGGGCTCAACGACGACGCCGTTGTCGGCCTCGCACGCGCCACCGGAAACGAGCGATTCGCAAACGACTCCTACCGGCGGTTGATCCAGATGTACGGCGAGGTCGTCGACGGCATCGACGGGCACCGGTTCGAGCAGGCGCTCTCCGATCTGAAGAAGTCGCGCGGGGCCTCGCAGGACGTCGATCTCTCGGCCCACGATCTGGCCGGATTGATCGACACGTATCGCGCGGTCTATCTGGAGGAGACCGGTCGCGACTTCCCTCAGGATCCGCGTGAGCAGCTCGCGCGCGCGGTGCGCGCAGTCTTCGATTCGTGGGACTCTCCACGCGCGAAGGTTTATCGCCGGACCTATGACATCCCGGACGAGCTTGGCACGGCGGTCAACGTCGTGCAGATGGTCTTCGGGAACAAGGGAGACGAATCCGGCACCGGGGTCGCGTTCACGCGTGATCCCTCAACCGGGGAACCGGGGCTATACGGGGAGTTCCTGGCGAACGCGCAGGGCGAAGACGTCGTCGCCGGCATTCGCACGCCGGAGCCGCTCGCGCACATGGAACAAAAGCTTCCGGGTGCCTTCGCGCAGCTACTCGACACGATGCGTCGGCTGGAGGAGCACTACCGCGACATGCAGGACATCGAGTTCACGGTCGAGGACAACGAGCTCTATCTCCTCCAGACGCGTTCTGCCAAGCGCACCGCCGCGGCGGCGGTCAAGGCGGCAATCGACATGGCGGACGAAGGATTGATCTCGCGCGAGGACGCCGTGGCGCGGATCGACCCCGCGCAGCTCGACCAGTTGCTGCATCCGATGATCGACCCGACCGCGGACTGGGAGGTGGCCACGAAGGGCTTGAACGCCTCGCCGGGCGCAGCCTGCGGAGCGATCGTGCTCGACGCCGACACGGCTGAGGAGCGCGGCAAGGCAGGCGAGAGCGTCATCCTCGTCCGCTGGGAAACGACACCCGACGACATTCACGGTCTCATTCAGGCGGCGGGAATCCTCACCGCGCACGGCGGCATGACCTCACACGCCGCAGTGGTGGCGCGTGGCATGGGCAAGCCGTGTGTGGCCGGCTGCGAAGGGCTCTCGATCGACAGCGATGCACGCACGATCACCGTCGGCGACCGAACTCTGTCCGAGGGCGACGTGCTCACGATCGACGGCGGCACCGGAGCCGTGATCGTCGGCGAGGTGCCGCTCGTGGCGCCCGAGGTGAACGACGACCTCCAGAGGATCCTCGAATGGGGGGACGAGCACCGCACCCTGAAGGTGCGCGCGAATGCCGACACGCCCGAGGACGCGGCGAAGGCGCGTGAGTTCGGAGCCGAGGGGATCGGGCTCTGTCGTACCGAGCACATGTTCATGGCCGACGGCCGGCTACCGGTCGTGCGCCAGATGATTCTGGCCGAAGGCGAAGAGGGCCGGCGTCAGGCGCTCGACAAGCTGCTGCCGATGCAGCAGGGCGACTTCGAGGCCATCTTCGAAGCGATGGCGGGCCTGCCCGTGACGATTCGTTTGCTCGATCCGCCGCTGCACGAGTTCCTGCCGCCTCCCGAGCAGGTGACCGACGAGCGAACGCGCCGGCGCATCAAGCAGCTGCAGGAGTCGAACCCGATGCTGGGGACCCGTGGGTGCCGGCTCGGCTTGCAGTGGCCGGAGATCTACGAGATGCAGGTTCGCGCGATCATCCGCGCCGCGCGCGCCGTCGACGAGCGCACGGGTGAGGCGCCCCTCGTCGAGATCATGCACCCGCTCGTCGGGTTCGAGGAGGAGCTGCGCCGTCTGCGCGAGCTGACCGTGCGCGTGGCCGAGGAGGAAGCGCCGAAGGTCGAGTACCTCTGCGGGACGATGATCGAGCTGCCGCGGGCGTGCATCCGCGCCGACCAGATCGCCGAGCACGCCGACTTCTTCTCTTTCGGGACGAACGACCTCACGCAGACGGCGCTCGGCTTTTCGCGCGACGACGCCGAGGGCAAATTCTTGACGCACTATCTCGAGGACGGCGTCCTGGAGCAGAACCCGTTCGAGACGCTCGACGTCGACGGTGTCGGCGACCTGATGCGCATCGCGGTCGAGCGCGGACGTTCGACGAAGCCCGACCTGAAGCTTGGCATCTGCGGCGAGCACGGGGGAGAGCCGAAGTCGGTGGCCTTCTGCCACGAGCTGGGGCTCGACTACGTGTCCTGTTCTCCTTATCGCGTGCCGGTCGCACGGCTCGCCGCGGCCCAGGCGGCGCTCGGCGCGAGCGGTGTCGTCGCGTACGCGACCGCGGGCGGCTGATGGGTTACGCCATCCTCCTCGACGGCGAGCGGGTTGCGGACATGAGCTCCGACGAGGCGGTCAGCGCCTGGATCGCCAAGTACCGCGAAGATCATGCGGAGGACGATCCTTCAGCCGTGCATCTCCAGATCCTCGAACGTGGTGCGCTCGCGTGGCTCACCGGCGGCAAGCTCGTCGATCGGGAGCGGTTCCTCTAGCTGAAAAGCGTTTCCTGGAACGAGGTTCGTGCGCGGCGCCTTGCGCGCAGCTCACTCGCCGAGCGCGCGAGCGCGAACCGGCTCCTCGAGGTCGTGCGCGAAACCGGCGGCATCCATGCACAGGTTCAGGCGTCGGCGGAGCTGCAGCTCGCCACTCGCGTCGAAGCGATCACGCAGCAGGACCTCCGCGACGCGCTCTGGGAGCGTCGCGAGCTCGTGAAGGCGTGGACGCTACGCGGAACCCTCCACCTTCATCCAGCCGAGGAGCTGCCGCTGTGGTTCGCGGCCGCGAGAGCCGTGTCGCCGGCCGAGCCTCAGGAGGAAGCCTGGGTCGATCCGAAAGGGGAACTGCATCCTGCGCTCGGCCACGAGGACGTGAGAGAGATACGTGCTGCGGTCTTGGGCGCGCTCGACGGGCGCTGCCTGCTGCGCGAGGAACTTGCCGCGGAAGTGGCGCAACGCGTCGGCTCGAAGGCACAAGGGCGCCTTCTCTCGGGCTTCGCGTTCTTCGGCGGTGCTGATCTCTGCCAGGGCCCGCCGCAGGGAAGCAAGATCACGCTCGCGCGCCCGGATCAGTGGGTCAAAGACTGGGAAGACGTGGACGAGCAGGAAGCCCTGCGCGAGGTTTGCCGCCGCTACCTGCGCACCTACGGCCCGGCTACGCCGAAGGATTTCCAGGAGTGGTTCACGTCACGGCAGTTCAAGACGGCCCACGCGCGAGCCCTGTTCGACTCGATCGGGAACGAGCTTGAGGCGGTGGACGTCGAACGACACGCCGCGTTTGTCCTCGTCGATGACATCGATTTTCTGGAGCCGGTAGCGAGCGTGCGCCTGCTCCCCGAGTACGACGTCTATGTGATGGGCTTCCGCGAGCGCGACCAGTTGGTGCCCGACGAGGCGCGGCACCAGGTCGCGGAGCACGGGCGCGGCAAGTACGAAGGGCCTGCCGGCGTGCGGTTCCTGATGATCGACGGCGTCGCGGCGGGGCTCTGGGAGCGGAAGAAGCGAGGCAAGCGCATCGAGCTCCAGGTGACGCCGTGCAGGAAGCTCACGCGTGCCGAACGGGCGGAGATCGACGCCGAGGCCGAACGCATCGGTGCCTTCCTTGGACTCGAGCCGGTACTTATGGTCGGATAACGACCGGCGTCCCGAGCGGGACGGTGTGCATCAGGTAATGCAGATCGGAATTGCTCGCGTGCACGCAGCCCGCAGACACGGCGCGGCCGAAGTCGCTCGACGAGAGCGTGCCGTGGATCGCGATCCGGTTCCCTCCGCTCCAGCCGGCCGGCAGATTGGGCTGCGTCGCGGAAAGCGCGAGGATGCAACAGCCGTAGGCAGCGCTGTAGGCGGCGCCGTCGAGCTTGTCGGTGACCGCGAAGGTTCCAGTGGGAGTTGGAGAGCCGGCACGACCGACGCCGATGCTGAGCCGGCGAACCGCGACGCCGTTGCGCCGCACGGTCAGTGTGCGTGCGGAAAGATCGACGTCCAGCTCGAGACGCGTGCGGGCGTAGCGCAGCCCGCCTGACTTCGCGTCGACCCAGACGATTCGGTTGTTTCCGACGCCTGCCTCTGTGACGGCCAGCCAGCGGCCGTGCCTGGTGGTGACGACGCTGAGTGCGCGCTGCGATCCGAATGGTGTCTTCGCGCCCACGTGCGCGAGAACGCGGCCGAACGGCCGGCTGCGCAGCGCGAGTGCGTGCCCGGGCCGGACCTCGGCGATCACGTGCGCGGGTACAGACGTGCGCGGCGTCGGGACCTGAACCCAGCCCGCGGGCGATGCAGGCCGGTCGAGCACGACGCGTCCGACGGCGGTGGTCGGCGCGAGCGCCGCTGCGCCTGCGCTGATGCAGACGAGCGAAACGAGGGCGAGGAGCGACCGAGCCACACGGTGTGGATCGGCCAGGTCCGGGCGGTCATGGCTCCCTCGATCGAGGGGCCTCGACTGGGCCGGATGGCCCATTGCGGCCCTGTCTGTGAAGTGCGAGGGTGACAGCAGTCAACTTCAGGAGCAAACGGAATGAAACGGCTAACCACCCTCATCTGCCTCACAACCGTCGCCGCAGCAGCGGCGTGGGGAGCCGGTGGCAGCCCCGCTGCGACCCTTCTCACTGCTGCAGCCAAGACTTGCCCGGCCGGCTACGTCCATGCCAACCTGAGCTGGGGCGAGAAGTGCCTCAGATCTGGCCAATACTGCAAGATCAAGGGCGACCGCGAGTATCACCGTTACCGCTTCCATTGCCACACCGGGCGGCTGAGCCGATCGGCGTCAGGTGGCAATCAAAGTGGTTCCGGTTGCCAGACTGGTTACTCGCCGTGCTTGCCGCGCGTGGCGGACCTCAACTGCAGCGACATCGCGGAGTCGAAGAAGCCGATCCGCGTCACCGGCGCCGATCCGTACCGTCTCGACGGCGACGGTGACGGGTGGGGCTGCGAGCCCTAACCTCGGCGCAGCTCCCGCGCGAACGAGCCGCCGCCGATGATGCGCTCTGCGCGGTCACTCACGCGGTCGCGCAGACCTCGGTCCGAGGTGACGACCCAGACCCGGGGCTCGAGCTCTTCGACGAGACGCGCTATCTGGTCGTCTGCCGACTCTGAACCTTCCCAGACGACCCGAACGTCATGTCCTTCTTGCTTGCCCCAGGCCTCGCTGCGTTGCACGAGCTCGTCAACGGGCATGTTCGGCCAGAGCGAGCGGCGCACGTTCTCGGCGTCGACTAGGACCGTCGCCATCTCGTCCTCGCCGCCTAGGCGTAGCCCTTCGCCTTCCAGTACGCCACACCGATCGACAGGATCCCGACGGCGACGATGCCGGCGACTCCGAGCAGGCCGGCGCGTCCGTAGGCTGCATGGCCGCGTCCGAAGCGGGAGAGCGCGAGCGTCGCCGCCGCTCCGCCGATGAGGCCGCCGATGTGACCGCCCACGGAGATGTTTCCGCTCCACGCGAAGGTGAGCACGAGATTGGCGACGATCACGCCCAGCGCGCTGCCTCCGAAGACGTAGTCGCGCTGTTGCTCCAACACGAGGCCCGCACCGAGGATCCCGAAGATCGCCCCCGACGCGCCGACCGTCGCACTGTTGGGACTGACGACGAGTGCGCCGGCCGAGCCCGCGAGCCCGGAAACCAGGTAGAGCAGCAGGAACCGACCGGCGCCGATCCGTCGCTCGAGGAGCGAACCGAACCAGTAGAGGCCGACCATGTTCAGGAGCAGGTGGAAGGGCCCGTAATGGAGGAAGGCTGCGGTCATGAGCCGCCACCAGTCACCCTGCCCCACGAACGGCGCGTAGAGAAAGCCCTTCTGGTAGACCGTGCTGTTCACCCCGTAGACACCGCCGCCCTGGGCGAGCTCTGCGACGTACACGGCGACATTGATCCCGATCAGCGCCTTCGTCACCTTCGCGCCTGTGCCCTCGAAGGCCGCGCGGCGGACTCCCTTCGTCACTCGCTGGACGCCCTGCGCCTTGCCCGAGTGGTCGGGGCAGCGGATCCCGACGGGAGCCATCGTCATGCACTCCGTGCAGATGGGCCGGCCGCATTCCGAGCAGGACAGGCCGGTCACCCGGTCGGGATGCCGGTAACAGGTCTGTTCGACGGGTTCAGCCATGCCCGAAGTAGCGTAGTCGGATGCGCATTGACGTCGCTTTCACTCCCGTCGAGGCGGCTCCTGCCCCGATCGGGGTGGTGGTCGACGTGCTACGGGCGACGTCGACGATCGCGCAGGCGCTGGCGTCCGGTTACCGGCGCGTGCTCTGCTGTGCCGAGATCGATGACGCGCTGGCGCTGCGGGCGCAGATCCCCGACTCGCTCGTCGGTGGGGAGCGCAAGGCGGTCCAGGTCGAGGGCTTCGACGTCGGCGCATCGCCGCGGGAGTTCCTGGAGCCGCGGGCGGACACGTTGATACTGTCGACGACGAACGGGACGCGGGCGATTCTGGAGACAGCGCAGCGGTGCGAGGAGGTCGTTCTGGGGAGCATGCTGAACCTCGAAGCGGTCGCACGCGCCTCGGTTGACCGGGATGCCGTGGTCGTGTGCGCGGGCTTCCAGGGCGCCTTTGCGCTCGACGACGCTTACTGCGCGGGGCGGATCGTGCAGTTGGTGGACGGAGAGCGCACGGATGCCGCGATCGCCTCGGAGTTGATCGCTCGAGCCTTTCCGACGGCGCTCGAAGGGTTCAACGCGCGGACGTACGGGCCACCCGGTCTGGAGGAGGACATTGCGTTCTGTGCCCGGGAGAACGTCCTTGAGGTCGTGCCTCGCCTCACAGGAATGGTCGGTCCGGCTGCGGAGATCACTGCGTGAGGTACACGTTCTTGCTCGCGGCGCTGACGGCGGTGCTCGTCGTGCCAGCGAGCAGTGGCAGCGCTCCGGGCAAACCGTGGCTCTGGCAATGCACGCAGATCCACAATGCCGAGGCGCAGTACCACTGTTACGTCCGCTTGCTTCGCCTCGACATCGAAACGTCGCGCGATCCCGCGAGCGAGGTGCCGCGGATCGATCGGCGTGTAGCAGCGGCCGGAGGTCCGGTCGAAGCGGGCTGCCACGTGCTCATGCACGAGGTGGGGAGGGAGTTCGCGCGCGATCGCCACGTGACGCTTGCGACGCTGCAGCGCTACGTCCCTCGTTCGAACAATCCGAACTGCTCCGCCGGGTTCGGGATGGGGCTCGTGATGTACCTCGGTCCGCAGATCATCCGGTCCGGCGGCAAGTCGGCGGTGCGCTCCTGCGCGAGCCTGCCGACTCGCTATCGGGAGTACACCTGCGTGCACGGGCTCGGTCACGCGTTGCTTCGTGCCTACCACGGGGACATCGGCCAGGCGGTTCGCGCGTGCCGCAACCTGCCGCGCAACTTCGCCCCGGACTGTGCGCAGGGCGTGTTCCACGACTACTGGATCTCGCTCAGAGGTGCTGACGGGACGACGGCCCCGCGACGGACGATGTCTCCCCGCAGCCTGTGTGATGGGCGTCTCACATACATCAGGCCGTGCTGGTACCGGTACTTCCTGGAGCAGCCGGTTGAGCAGCCCGTGCGCAATGCAGCGGATCTGCGCCGTTCCTGCCGCGGGCTGCGTTCGCTTGAACGCTACGGCTGCATCAGCGCGGCTGCGCTCACGATCTCCTCGAATCCGTTCGACCAGATGCGGGTCTGCGCAGAACTGCGGGCGGCAGACGCGAGCGCCTGCCTGCGCGGAGTTCCCGACCAGGCGCTCGCCGGGCGTGCCGCGCAGCAGTTGCGCCTGATTCGCGACTGCGCACATGTGGCCGCGGGGGCGCAGTCCGGGTGCTACGAGTGGTTGGGACGGACGCTCGCCGTCGTGACGAACGGCCGTTTTCGCGAACGAGGGTGCACGAAACTGAGCCCGGGCCCGCGGCGGGCATGCACGGCCGGCGCATCGCGGATGCACGACGCCCTAGTGACTTTCTCCTAGGAGGTTTGGCGGACTGCTGGAGTAAGCTGAGCCCGGATGAACGAGGCACGCGCTGAGTGGCGTCGGCGGCTTCTCCTCTGGAACCGCTGGCTGGTCATCCTGCTCGTGGCCGGCTTCGTCCTCTTTTCCCTTGTCTTCACGATCGTGCTGATGGTCATGGCGCGATGACCGCTCAGCGTGAGGAGACCACGGCCGGCCGTTCAGGGAAGTGCACGCAGAGGATCGACCGCTGCACCCCGGACACGCACCTCGAAGTGCAGGTGCGGACCGGTCGCGTCGCCCGTCGCTCCGATGAGCCCGACCCGTACTCCCTGTCCGATCCAGACGCCGAGGCGCACGTCGATCCGTGAAAGGTGCGCGTACATCGAGCGCTCGCCGTGTCCATGGGCGACGACGACGAGAAACCCCCAGCCCCCGTCGCGCCATCCCGCCCAGACGACCCGGCCGGACCGCGCGGCGTAGACGGGCGCCCCCATCGGCGCGGGGAGGTCGATGCCCGCGTGCCAGCGGTCGCCGCGTGGCCCGAAGCGGTCGCCGAGCACCGGCGCGGTCAGCGGCCAGGCGAGGGGCAACGGAATCGCGGGCGGCGGTGCAGCGAGCGCCGCGAGCGTCGCAGGCCCGGCGACGCCGTCCTTCTTCAGCGCGGACCACTCTTGGAAGCGCCGCAGTGCAGCGTTGATGTGCCGGCCGAAGATCCCGTCGAAGGCGCCGGAGGGGAAGCCGTGCTCCGCGAGCCGGAACTGCAGCGACGCGACGTCCCAGCCTTTGTTGCCGATCTCGAGCTTGCGAGTGCCGAGCCGGTGGCGGGCGAAGCGGCCGAGCGCCCTGCGGGTCTGCGGGCCGACGACGCCGTCGACAGTGATGTGCGCCCGCTTCTGGAGGCGGCGAATCGCCTTCGCGGTACGGGGCCCGCTGAGCCCGTCGATCGGGCCCTGATAAAGCCCATGCGAGTGCAGGCCGACCTGGAGGGCGGCGACGCCCGCATCGGCCGCCGAGGCCCTCGGGGCGACGGCCGCGGCGACAAGGATCAGGGGCAGAGCGAGAAGCGCCCTGGCACGCATGGGTTGACCGTTTTCGCCGTGCCCGAGGGGATCCCTTGGCGGCAACGGTCTTTCGAGGAGAGAAGTGCAGAAGGGCGGGTGGAGAGGCCGCCCTTCTGCCGGACAGAGACGTGTGGAAGCGGCGAGCTTCCCGGAAAGAGGGCTGCGGCACCCTCCGTCCCCTAAGTCCCTGTTGTCCACTGACATCGGCCAAACTGTTTATTGGCTTTAATCAGGAAAATCTGTCGTGACTCCGGCTTGACAGCCTCCGACTTGACAGGCGAACAGGTGTTCGTGTAGAACATACGTTCCCATGGTCGCCTGCCTCCTCATCCCCGGCTTCGAGTTGCGGGCGGCGCTGCGCAAGCAGCCGAGCCTCGCTCTTCGACCCGCCGCGCTGTCGCCGGTGGCCGGAACGGAGCCTCTGCTCGGCCCGGTCACGGCCGAGGCCGAGCGGCTCGGCGTCCGTCCGGGGATGCGGCTCGGCGAAGGGCTGGCGACGTGTCCCGAGCTCGTCCTGGTCGAGCAGGACCCGGCCGCGGCCGAGCAGGCATGGGAAGAGATCTTGCGTGCGCTCGAAGACACCGGTTTTGCGGTCGATCCGGCCGAGGTCGGTTGCGTCTACTTCGAGACGCGTGGGGTCGAGAGGTTGTACGGCGGGCTTGAGCCTGCGCTGCGGCGCGCGCTTACCGCCGTCGGTACTGCCTGGGATCCACGTGCGGGCGCAGCGCAGCGCCGGTTCGCAGCTTTGGCCGCAGCGAACGTCGCGCGCCCCGGGCAGATCTTGGTCGTCTCCGACGAGCGGTTGCGAGACTTCCTCGCACCGCTGCCGCTCGAGCTCGTGCCGATGGAGCCGCGCTGCCGCGCGGAGCTGCACGAGCTCGGGGTCAAGCGCGTCGGACAGCTTGCTGGGCTACCAGGCAGTGCCGTGGCCGAACGATTGGGGCCGGACGGCCGGCGCGCCTGGGGCCTGGCGAGAGGCGGGAAGGCCGCGCGCGTTCGCGGCCGGCGCCCGCCGGCGGAGATCGTCGAAGCGCTCGAGTTTCCCGAGGCGATCGGCAACGAGCTCACGTTGCGTCGCGCATTCGGCGCGCTCGTCGAGACGCTGATGGCGCGCCCAGAGCGTGGGGGTCGGTTCGTGCGCAAGCTCGCGTTGTCCGCGCGGCTCGTGGGCGGCGGCTCCTGGCGGCGAAGCGCGACGCTGCGCGATCCCACCACCGAGCTCGATCGCATCAAGGCCGCGCTCGGGCCGAAGCTCGCGGAGCTGCCTGCGCCCGTTGTCGAGTTGCGGCTCGAGCTCGTGGAGCTGACCGAGCACGACGGCCAGCAGCTCGAGCTTCTGCCCGCAGCAGGTGGAGAGCTCGACGTGCGGTTACGGGACGGCCTGCGTCAGGTGCGCGCCAGCACCGGCTCGGGATCGGTCAATCAGGTCGTGGAGGTCGCGCCGTGGTCGCGCATTCCGGAAGCGCGCGCGTTGTTCGTTCCGCGGGACGACTGAACGAGCCCCGAGCGGCGGTTGTCGAGGCCCGAGTGGACGGAACGCCGGTGCGGGTGAATCGCTTACCGGTCGAGCTCGTCCGTGAAGAGTGGCGCGTGGTGGATCGGTGGTGGACGGAGGAGCCGGTGTCCCGGCGTTATTTCGAGGTCGTGTTGCAGTCAGGGGAGAACGCCGTTGTTTTTCGCGACGAGGAGAAAGCCTGTTGGTTCACGCAACGAGGGGCGTGAGCTCGGCGTTTGTCAAAGGCTCCCGAGCGAAGCGAAGGGACAAACCCTTCCCGTGGAAAATGCGCAGCATTTTCTACGGTTAAGCGGGGGGCGTGAGAAGGAGTCAATCGCTGCGAGACGCCGCCAGGATCTCCTGAGCCCTGGCGAGATCCTGTTCTGCGACGACGATTTCCTGTGGGCCACCGCCCGGCATGCCGTCCATCCTCCCGACGCTGAGGTTCGTCGACCGCTGATCGCACGTGAGCCCTTCGGTTCGCAGCAGCGCACAAAGGATCTCTGCTTCGTATTCATTCGGCACGAACGTCAGGTGGACGAGCCCGGCCGTCATTCACTCATCCGTCGCAGGGACTCGTGAAAGTCGCGGCTCGGAGCGTGCACGTTCAGCAGCCGCGCGCGGTCTGGTCCGGGATTCGAGAACGCATGCACGACACCGAGCGGCGCGGCGACGTACGAGCCGGCTCCGGGGCGAAGCCGCTCGTCGCCGACGAGAAACTCAGGCTCACCTTCCAGCACGTAGAACGAGTCGACATGATCATCGTGGGTGTGAGGGTCGGGCCCTTCGAAGCCGGGCTCGAGCTCGAACTCGATCAGCGAGAGCTCCTCACGCCCGATCTTGATCGTCGCGATCCGGTTCTTGCCCACGAGACGTTCGCCTTCGCCGGGATTGAGGAAGATGGCTTCCGATCCGGGGCGGCCACTGCCGGGCGGTGCGTCGATGCTGTCGAAACCGCCGGGCTCACCGCGATCGCGCTCCTGCAGATTCCGTGCGAAGCCACCGTCCGGCGTATGGAAGTTCAGGAACCGCGCAGGAGAAGTGCTCCTGAAGCCATGCACGACCTCCCGCGGGGCGCAGACGCACGCGCCGGGGGACAGCATCTTCTCCTCGTCGTCGACGAGGACCGCGAGCCCGCCATCGAGGACGTAGAACGAATCCGCGTGCTGCCGGTGGAAATGCGGATCCGCTCCAGGACGAGCGTCCGGGAAAAGCGACTCGGTGATGCAGAGCTCGTCGAAGTTCGCCTTGATGACGATCCGCCCGTTGAAGAGCGCTTCGCCCTCACCGGGCCTGTGCACGACACCTGGCATCGCTGCCGAGTATGACGGTCGAGCTGCAGCCCGAGTTTCCGCATCGGACCCGCAAGCGGGACAAGTTCTCGCCGCGTGAGGCCAGGAGCAGCTCTGTCCCGTACGTCGAGCTGCACGCCCATTCGTCGTACTCGTTCCTCGACGGCGCCTCCCTGCCGGAGGAGCTCGCCGTCAGCGCCGCCGAGCTCGGCTATCCCGCGCTTGCGCTCACCGACCACGACGGGGTCTACGGGTCGCTCGAGTTCGCGCATGCGGCCAAGCACTTCGGGGTGCGTCCCATCACCGGGACCGAGCTGACGCTCGCCGACCGCTCGCACGTCACCGTCCTCGTCGAAACGGCGAAGGGCTACGCGAATCTCTGCCGGCTGATCACCGCGGCGCACGCACAGACGCGGCCAGCAGGAAGAGAGAGCCAGCCTGCGGCGGACCCTGCGCTCGATCAACATTTGCTCGAGGAGCTCAACGAGGGGCTCGTCTGCCTCTCCGGTTGTGCGCGACATGGAGTCGCGGTACGCAACCCCAACGGCGCCGCACGCCTGGCCCACGCCTTCGGCCCTGACCGCTTCTTCGTCGAGCTCCAGCGTCCGTACGAGCGCGGCGACGCGCGTCGCAACGCTGGATTACGTGATCTCGCCAAGATGCTCGGCGTCCCGACGATCGTCACGGGCGACGTCCATGCGCACCATCTGCGCCGGGCACCTCTGCAGGACGTCCTCGTTGCCGTCCGCCATCGCAGCGCCCTCGACGGTTGCGAGGCCGAGCGGCGCGGCAATCACGAATGCGTCTTGCTTTCACCGGGCGAGATGGTGGAGCGTTTCCCGGAGGACCGAGCGGCGGTCGCGCGAACGGTCGAGCTCGCCGAGCGGTTGCAGTTCGACCTGACGGAGGAGCTCGGCTACCGCTACCCGGACTTCTCGGACAGCCCGGAACCGGCAATCGTCCAGCTCGCGCACGTCTGCAGCCGCACCTTCGAGGAGCGCTATCCGGGGGGCCACAAGCTTCGCCGCGAGGCGCGCGTGCGGCTCGAGGACGAGCTGAAGCTCATCGACGAGCTGGGCCTCGCTGGCTTCTTCCTCTTGCACTGGGACGTGCTCGAGCTCGCGCGCGAATGCGCGCTCGAGGTGCGCGGCCGCGATTCGCCGCGCCACGCGCTACCGCCGGGCCGGGGGCGCGGCTCTTCGGTCGGCTCGCTCGTCTGTTACCTCACCGGCCTGTCACACGTCGACCCTGTCGGCGCGGAGCTCTCGCTCGGCCGTTTTCTCAACCGCGACCTCGATTCGGTCCCGGACATCGACCTCGACTTCCCTCGTGACATCCGCGAAAAGCTGATCGTCGCAGTCACCGAACGCTATGGACGTGAGCACGCAGCACTCGTCGCCTCGTTCTCGACGTACCGCTCCCGTGGCGCGATCCGCGACGTCGGGAAGGCACTCGGTCTCCCGTATGCGGAGCTCGAACGCATCGCACGTGTGTCGGAAGGCTGGAACGCGAAGCGCATCGCTGAGGAGCTGCAGCTGCTGCCGGACGCCGACCGCAAGATGATGTCGCCGCGCTGGCGCGCATTCGCCGAGCTCTGCCACGAGATCGCCGGCGTTCCGCGCCACATTTCGCAGCACCCGGGTGGCATGGTCATCTCGTCGCGTCCGCTCGTCGAGCTCGTTCCCGTGCAACCGGCCGCGATGGCGGGCAGGCAGATGTGCCAGTGGGACAAGGACTCCTGTTCCGACGCCGGCTTTCTCAAGATCGACCTGCTCGGGCTCGGCATGCTCTCGGCGGTCGAGGACTGCGTCGACCAGATCGCACGGCTGCAGGGCAAGCCGATCGACCTCTCCCGCATCCCTCTCGACGACAGGGCCGTCTACGAGGAGATCCAGCGCGCCGACACGATCGGTGACTTCCAGATCGAGAGCCGCGCGCAGATGCAGAGCCTGCTGCGCACGCGTCCGGAGAACATCGACGACCTCACCGTCCAGGTCGCGCTCGTGCGCCCAGGGCCGATTCAGGGGAAGGCCGTCCACCCGTACATCGAGCACCGCCAGCGCCTGCGCGAGGATCCCTCTTTCGTCCCGCCGGTGGATCACCCACTGCTCGCGGACTGTTTGCGCTCGACGCTCGGGGTCGTCGTCTTCCAGGATCAGGTGCTGGAGGTGGCGATCGCGCTGGCCGGCTTCAGCGTGGGGGAGGCGGAAGGCCTGCGCCGCGCAATGAGCCGCAAGCGCTCGCACGACGCGCTGGAGGCATACCGGGAGCGCTTCGTCGCGGGTGCGCTCCAGAAGGGAGTCGAGCTGGAGACCGCGGACATGGTCTACGACAAGCTCGTCGGCTTCTCCGGTTTCGGGTTCCCGAAGTCGCACGCAGCGGCGTTCGGGCTGCTTGCGTACCAATCCGCCTGGTTGCGGCACCACCACCCCGCGGAATTTCTGTGCGCGCTCCTGAACGCACAGCCGATGGGCTTCTATCCGCCGGCGACGCTCGTCCGCGACGGCCAGCGGCGCGGGGTGGAAACACGTCCCCCCGACGGGAACATCAGCTCTGCCAAATGCACGGTCGAGGAGGGCGCGGTGCGCATCGGCGTCGACTACGTCAACGGCATCGGCGAAGCGGACGCGGAGGCGGTCATCGAGGAGCGCGAGCGGGAAGGGTCGTTCCAGAGCGTGCGCGACCTTGCGCAGCGCACGCAGCTGTCGGAGCACGGCCTCGAGACGCTGATCGTCTCCGGCGCCTGCGACTGCTTCGGTATGCCCAGGCGAAAGCTGCTCTGGCAGCTCGGCCTCGTGCCGCGCTCGCACAGCGTTCCCGGCTCGGGCGGTGAGGAGAAGCAGCTCGCGCTTCCGCTCGATCCCACTGCGGCGACACCCGAGCTGCCGGAGCCAACCGTCTGGGAACGCATGCTCGCCGACTACCGCACGACGAACCTCTCGGTCGGCGTCCATCCGTTGGAGCTCTTGCGCGCGCATCTGCCGGCGGGCGTCATCTCGTCGCGTGACCTCGAACAGGCATCGGATCGTGCGCAGGTGTCGATTGCGGGGATGGCCGTCGCGCGGCAGCGGCCGGCGACCGCGAACGGTGTCGTCTTCATGCTGATCGAGGACGAGTTCGGCGCGGTGAACCTGATCGTGCCGCCCTCCGTCTACGACAAGCATCGGGCGATCGTGCGCGGCGAGCCGCTCATTCTCGCGCGTGGCCGCTTCGAGCGGATCGAGCGCAACCAGAACGTGCTCGTCCAGTCGTTCGAGACCCTCGGCCCGCTCGCGCGGCAAGTTTCCCAGGAGACCGAGGTGGGCGCCAGCCTGCCCGGCGCGCACCACTTCGGTCACAGATAGCCGGCTCAGTACGCCGCCGGTTCCTCGTACGGTCCGCGCTGCTCCATTGGAGAACCCTGCTCCTGTTGACTGAGATTGAACGCTGTGTTGACGAGCGCGACATGCGTGAACGCCTGCGGATAGTTGCCAAGCTGGCGCCGCGCGTTCGGGTCCCATTCCTCAGCGAGGAGCCCGAGGTCGCTCCGCAGGTCGAGCAGCCGCTCGAAGATCTCCTCGGCCTCGTCGAGCCGGCCTTGCAGGGCGAGGTTGTCGGCGAGCCAGAAGGTGCAAGGCAGGAACGCGCCCTCGCCGGGTGGCAAGCCGTCGACACTTCGGGCTTCCTCGTCGGGCGTGTAGCGGTAGACCAATCGGTCACGCACGAGCTCACGCTCGATCGCGGCGACAGTGCCAACCATCCGTGCATCATCAGCGGGGAGAAAACCGACGAGTGGGATCATGAGCAGGCTCGCGTCCAGCCGCTTCGAGCCGTAGAACTGCGTGAAGGAGTTGAGCTCCGGGTCGTAACCCTGCTCGCAGACCTCCCGGTGGATCTCGGTGCGGATCGCGCGCCACCGCTCAATGGGGCCGTTGCGGCCGAAGCGCTCAATGGCCTGGACGCCCCGGTCGAAGGCAACCCAGGCCATCACCTTGGAGTGCGTGAAGTGCCGGCGCGGGCCGCGCACCTCCCAGATGCCTTCGTCGGGCTCCTTCCAGGCGTCCTCGAGGAACCCGAGCAGCCGGCGCTGGAGCGCCCAGGCCTCCTTCGACACCTCCAGTTTGTGGACACGACCCTGATGGAGCGCGTCGAGCACCTCTCCGTACACGTCGAGCTGGAACTGCCCGGCCGCCGCGTTGCCCACGCGCACGGGCTTCGAGCCCTCGTAGCCGGGCAGCCAGTCGAGCGTGAGCTCGAACAGCCGCCGCTCGCCCCCGACGCCGTACATGATCTGCAGCGCCGACGGGTCGCCGGCAGCAGCACGCAGCAGCCAGACACGCCAGGCGCGGGCCTCTTCGAGATAGCCCGCATTGAGGAATGCCAGCAAGGTCAGCGTCGCATCTCGGAGCCAGCAGTAGCGGTAGTCCCAGTTCCGCTCCCCGCCGATCTTTTCCGGCAGCGACGTCGTCGGCGCCGCCACCATTCCGCCGGTCGGGGCATAGGTGAGGCCTTTCAGGACGACGAGCGACGCTTGGACCTCCTCCTTCCATTTGCCCTCATAGCCACAGCGGTCGGCCCACTCCTGCCAGAAAGCGACCGTTTCGTTCAGAGCATGCTCTGCGTCGATCGCTCGCGGTGGCCGTTCGTTCGACGGGTACCAGGTCAACGTCAAGGGGACGCGGTCGCCCTTTCTCACAGTGAACTCGCCGAGGGTGCGGAGGTTCTCGCCGCGGTGTTCGACGGGTGTGCGGAAGCAGAGCGCGTCCGGCCCGGCAACTGCGAGGCGACCGTCCGCAGTCCGCCTGACCCATGGAATCGTGCCGCCGTAGTCGTAGCGGATGACGAGTTCGGAGAACATCTCGACGTGACCGCGCAATCCTTCGACGATGCGCACAATGTCCGGCGCCTTCCCTCGCGGCGGCATGAAGTCGATGACGCGTACGGAGCCGGTGTCCGTTTCCCACTCCGTCTCCAGCACGAGCGTGCACGGGCGATACCGGCGCTCGCCCTCCCACGCGTCCGCCCGCGGTGCGACGAGCCAGCGTCCATGTTCCGGCGTGCCGAGTAGCGCTGCGAAGCAGGCACCGGAGTCGAAGCGCGGGAAGCATGCCCAGTCGATCGAGCCGTCGCGCCCCACAAGCGCCGCGGTCTGGAGGTCGCCGATCATTCCGTAGTCCTCGATTCGTGCCATCAGCGGTCCTCGATCTCGAGTGCGAAACGCCTAAAGCGTCGCAGAACGGCCTGGTTGAAGGCTCGCTCGTACTCCTCGGCCACGTCCTCCTCGAGCGTCGTGGCGAAGTTATCGCGGAGGTCGGCGAGAATCTCCGTGCCGGTCTCGACGAGGTCGACGTAGTCGCCGTAGCGCTCCTCCGCCTCGCCGCGGTCCGCCCGGTTATACGCACCCTCGGCCGCGATGCAGTCTTCGATGAGGCCGCGCTGCTCGCGCTCGAAGAGGTCGAGCTGACGGTCGATGAGCTCAGAGAAGCGGGCGCGCCTGACCCTCACTGCAATTCCTCGTAGAGCCGGATGTGCGCAGCGGCGGCCGCGTCCCACGTCAGCGTGTCTCGCGCCTTGCGCGCGCCTGCTCGGGCACGCGCGAGCGCCGCGTCGTCCTCGAGCAGCTCACGCGCAGCGCCGGCGAGCGCCGCGACGTCACCAGCCGGCACGACGCGTCCTGCGCCGAACCTCTCGATCGGCTCGGCAAGCCCGCCGACGTCGTACGCCACCGCGGGCACTCCGGCGCCGAGCGCCTGCAGGAGCGCACCGCTCTGGTCGAGCTCGGGCCTGTAGGGAAAGAGCGCGACGGTCGCCTCGCCGAGCGCACGCTCGAGCTCGGGCTGCGACAGGTAGCCGAGCCGCCATTCCGCCAGGTTGCCCGCCTCCGCCCGGTAGCCGTTCACCGACTCGACCGGGTCACCGGCAACCAGCAAGCGCGCACCGGGGATCTGTTTCGCCGCGGCGATCGCATCTCCGATCCCTTTGTACGGCCGGATCGTGCCGAGACAGAGCAACGTGCGCCCATCGTCGGCACGTTCGGGGTCGCTCGGAAAGACAGGATGAGGGATGACGGCGGCGTCGACACCGAGCTCGGCAAGACTCTCGTGTCCGCGCTTGCTGTGGACGACGACGCGGTCGAAGCGAGCGAGCAGCTTTCTCCAGAGCTCTTGCTTTCGGGCCGTTCGTCGCGGCAGGAGATCGTGCGCGGTGAAGACAGACGGCACACGAGGCCGCAGCAACAGCCGATCGAGCTCGGGCGCGGCGAGCCATTGCACGTGCAAGACGTCCGGACGCCGAAGCAGCAGCGCCGCCGTACCCGGCAGGTGCTCCACCACCTTGAGCGGGATGCGCAACCGCGAGCGCTTGAACAGCCTCGACGAGATGGGGTAGAACGGTTCGCTCCGCCGGTAGCCGACCGCTGCCGGCGTGTCGCCGAAGCGGAACCGAGACGTGACGAGCTCGACGTCGACTCCGCTGCGGGCAAGCGCGGCGGCGAGCTCGTGGTCGTACGCCGGTGTGAAGGCTGGAGGGTCCGAGACGACGACTCGCATCGGCAGTACAGTAGAGCGCCTGCTTGTCCGGACCTGGAACCTCTTTCACGGGAACACGCAGCCGCCGGGGCGTAAGGCGTTTCTCAGGGAGATGGTGGGGCTTGCGAGTGCCGATCGCCCAACCGTGCTGTGCTTCCAAGAACTGCCTGTCTGGGTGCTCGGCCTGCTCGACGACTGGAGCGGGCTGACTGCGGTCGGGGCGGTCGCGCAACGTCCGACGCTCGGACCGTTTCCCTCGACTCCCGAGCTCGGCCGTGCGCTGACCGAGGTTCACCACGGAAGGCTGCGCTCGGCCTTCACCGGACAGGCGAACGCGATCCTGCTCTCCCCGGATCTGCAAATCCGAGAACATCGACATGTGATCCTCAACCCTTTTCGCTTCCGGCGCGCGCAGGCGCGGCGACTTGGACTCGACATCATCGAGCGGCTGGCCTGGGGTAAGGAGCGACGTGTGTGTCACGCGGTGCGGGCCCAGCGCGGCGACGAGACCCTGGTCATCGGGAACCTCCACGCGACCGGCTTCGCGGACAAGCGCGTCCCGGATGCCGAGCTCCTGCGCGCAGCGGTGTTCGTCGACGGGATGGCCAAGCGCGGTGAGCCTGTTCTTCTCTGCGGCGACTTCAACGTCAGCGTCGCCAACTCGCGGACCCTTACGGATCTTACGGGGGCCGAGTGGGGATTCACCGGCCCGACGGCGACTGGCATCGACCACATCCTCGTCCGGGGCCTCGACGCTTCGCCGCCCGTCCGCTGGCCTGAAGAGCGGCGCCGACACGAGGGGCGTCTGCTCTCCGATCACGCACCGGTCGAACGGAAAGTCGCTTGACGTTCGAGGAGGCTCGCGCGCTGTTCCCCGTTCTGGAGCGGTTCGCATATCTGAACACGGGAACGCTGGGCCCTTTGTCGCGCCCAACGCTCGCGGCGGTGGAGGAACGCCTCCAATTCGACCAGGAGCAGGGGCGAGGAGGTCACGGCTGGTTCATGACGGTGCTCGAACTGCGTGCCCGCGTGCGCGAGCGGCTTGCCGCAGAGATCGGGGCGTCGGCTGGTCAGATGGCACTGACGAGCTCCACGACCGACGGCTGCAACATCGTGCTGTCCGGTCTGGAGCTCGGGCCGGACGACGAGGTCGTCACGACGGACTCAGAGCATCCGGGGTTGCTGTTGCCCCTTCACGTCTCGGGGGTACGAGTGCGGGTCGCCGAGGTGGCGGGGCGGCCGACCGCGGATGCCCTCTCGACGATCCTGTCGTGCATCACTCCGCGGACGCGGCTGCTCGCGCTGTCGCACGTCCTGTGGACCACCGGCCAGGTGATGCCGGTGCAGGAGCTGAGGCGCGAGAGCGCCCTGCCCATGCTGGTGGACGGCGCACAGTCCGTCGGTGCGATTCCGGTCGACGTCGGCGAGCTCGACTACTACACCGTGTCGTGCCAGAAGTGGCTTTGCGGGCCGGAGTCCCTGGGCTCGCTCTACGTCCGCGACCCGGACCAGCTCGCCGTCGCTATCCCGAGTGGGTTTGCGCAGAAGTCCCTCGAGCCGGACGGAACCTTCGTGCCCAAAGAAGGCGCAGCGCGATTCGACTCCGGCTGGCTGGCGGCGCCCAGCCTGGCGGGCCTCGAAGCGGCGCTTGCCGGCGCGCCCGAGTGGCGTTTCGAGCGCGCCGCCGAAATGGCGGACGCTTGCCGCGGCGCCCTGCGTGATCGCTTCGAGCTCGTCGCGGACGGCGGGGAGAGCACGCTCGTCTCGTTCGTCCCCCGGGGCGAAGCTGCGGCAGAGGCTGCGCGGCTCTACGACGCCGGGGTGATCGTGCGCGACCTGCCCGGCACCGGCCGGCTACGCGCGTCGTGCGGTTGGTGGACGAGCGGCGACGACATCGCCCGGCTCGTGGCTGCGCTCGGTTAGCTGTCGGGCAGTGGGGCGTACAAGTCGATCACGGTCCCGTCCGGGTCCTTGACCTGCGCGTAGCGCTGACCCCAGAACGCGTCCCAGGGTTCCTTGTGCGCTGTCGCGCCGGCGGCGAGGAGATCGCGGTAGAGCTGGTCGACCTCGTCCGGCGAATCGCACCGGAAGGCTCCACCCACGGCGTGACCGTCCGAGGGCCGCTTCCAGCCGGGATCGAACTCCCGCATCACGTCCTCCGTGTCGAGCGTGTAGCGCATGCCTCCCGGAAGCGGCGCTTCGACATGCTCCTCGTCCTCCGCGCCTTCCGGAAACTCGAGCCCGAGCAGGCGGTAGAACGCCACCGACCGAGCCATGTCGCTGACGACGATCCCGAAGACGTCGAGCTGCGGGGTCACGATGCGTCTGCCGTGTCCGCGGTGCGCAGCCCAAGCTCCGGCGCGATCGGCTGCAGCGCCTCGACGACGTTGCGGATGTGGTCGTCTAGCTCGATCCCCAATCCCTCGGCGCCGGCATACACCTCGTCGCGATGGACTCCGGCAGCGAACGAGGGCTGCTTCAGCTTCTTCTTCACGGACTTGGGCTCGAGCCCGTCGATGCCCGTCGGTCGCACGAGCCCGCAGGCGTGGACGAAGCCCGACAGCTCGTCACAGGCGAACAGCGTCTTCTTCAAAGGAGTGTCTCGCGGCATCCCGAGATGCTCCGCGTGTGACAGCACCGCCTCGATCACTTCCTCGGGATAGCCCTCCTCTCGCAGGATCGGCGCCCCGTCCTGTGGGTGCTTGTCGAGGGTCGGATGGATCTCGTAGTCGAAATCGTGCAGGAGGGCGACCACGCGCCAAAACTCCTCGTCCTCGTCGAAATGTCTCGCGTACCACGCCGTCGACGCCTCGACGGCGACGGCGTGGCGCCTGAGCGCCTCGCTCTGCGTGTACTTCGTCAGCGTCTCCCAGGCCTGTTCGCGAGTCGTTTCCACGGCCTGGGTAGGCTACCGCGATGTCCCAGACAGCCGTCATCGGTCGGGCGGCCGAGAGCTTCGTCATCGAGGGCGGGCGACCGCTCCAGGGACGCATTCGCGCGTCAGGAAACAAGAACGGCGCGCTGCCGATCCTTGCTGCCTGTCTCCTCACGGCCGAGCCGGTCCAGCTGCACAACGTTCCGCGGATCGTCGACGTCGAGACGATGATCGAACTCCTGAACGACATCGGGGCCGAGGCTGATTGGAACGGCCCCAACGACGTTCAGGTGCACGCTGCCGACGTGATCAAACACGAGCTCGACCAAGAGCTCTGCAGCCGGATGCGAGCGTCGTTCCTCTTGGCCGGACCTCTGCTCGCGCGCGTCGGCAGCGTGAGCGCGCCGCCGCCCGGCGGGGACGTGATCGGCCGCCGCCGGCTGGATCCGCACATCCACGCGTTCGCCGAGCTCGGCGCGCAGATCGACATCGGCAACCGCTACGAGATTCGCGGCGGCTCGCTGCGCGGCAAACACGTCTTCCTCGACGAGGCGAGCGTGATGGCGACCGAGAACGCCGTGATGGCGGCAGCGCTTACAACCGGCGAGACCGTGCTCGGGAACGCCGCCTGCGAGCCTCACGTGCAGGACCTCTGTCGCTTCCTCATCTCACTGGGTGCGCAGATCGAGGGCATCGAGTCGAACGTGCTCCGCATCCAAGGGGTGGAGTCGCTGCGCGGTGGGGAGTGGGAGATCGGGCCCGATCACATCGAGGTCGGGAGCTTCATCGGCCTCGCCGCGATCACCGGGGGCGACGTGACGATCGACGGCGTCAAGCAGGCCGACCTGGTGTCGATCCTGCACGGCTTCGAGAAGTTCGGTGTGCAGGTCGAGCGCGGCGACGACCTCGTGCGCGTGCCACCTCGCCAGGAGCTCGTCGTGCAGGACGATCTCGGCGGTCACGTTCCCAAGATCGAGGACGGGCCGTGGCCTGCGTTCCCTTCCGACCTCACCTCGGTCGCGCTCACTGTCGCCACCCAGGCGCAGGGAACGGTCCTCATGTTCGAGAAGATGTTCGAGAACCGTCTGTTCTTCACCGACAAGCTCGTGAGCATGGGGGCGAGGATCATCCTCTGCGATCCGCACCGTGCCGTTGTCACCGGGCCTGCGAAGCTCCGCGGGCAGCGCATGGAGAGCCCAGACATTCGTGCGGGCATGGCGATGTTGCTGGCGAGCCTGTGCGCCGAAGGCTCTTCGACGATCGGGGCCGTGTACCAGATCGACAAGGGCTACGAACGAATCGACGAGCGCCTGCGCGCCCTCGGCGCGCAGATCGATCGCATCGACGGTTAAGACAGAGTCCGTGCGCCGTGGTCGGCTCCGACCGGGCTGTCAATAGCGGTACGCTGCCTCACCATGGCTGCGACCGGACAAGGCCGCGCGAGCGCGCGCGTGAACATCGCTGGACGCGGCGAGACGAACGTCGCCACCGGCGTTCCTGTCCTCGACCACCTGCTGTCGGCGCTGGCCGTCTATGCCTCGTTCGACCTCGCGCTCGAAGTCGCGCCGGGCGCGCCGGAGGCCGAGATTGGCATTGCCGCCCGGTCGCTCGGTGAGGCTCTCGCCGAGCCGCTGCGCGCTGAGGGCGCCCGCGGTCACGGGTCGGCGGTCGTCCCCGCGGACGAAGCGCTCGCGCATGTCGCTCTCGAGGCGTCGGGGCGGCCCTTGCTTGTCTCGAACGTCGATCTGTCGCAGGCACGTATCGCCGGACTGGCCGGAGACCTTGCGGCGCGCTTCCTGGACGAGTTCGCGCAGGCCGCGGGCCTGACGCTGCACGTGCGCCTCGTTGAGGGTCGCGACACGCAGCACGTGCTCGAGGCGATCTTCAAGGCGCTTGGCGTTGCCCTTGCGCAAGCATGTCGACCGCGAAGGAGGGCAGGCGAATGAAAGAAGTCGTACGCACCGAGTCGGCGCCGGCGCCGTTTCAAGGCGCGCCGTACTCGCAGGCAATCAAGGCGAATGGATTCGTGTTCGTGGCCGGACAGGTCGGGATCGAGCCCGACAATCCCCAGCCGGTCGGTGAGGGCATACGCGCGCAGACGGAACAGACGCTAATGAATCTCCGCGCGATCCTCGAAGCGGCCGGCAGCGGCATGGACAAGCTCGTCAAGACGACGGTCTTCCTGACCAACCTGGACGACTTCCAGGGGATGAACGAGATCTACGCAAGGCACGTGGGCGATCAGCCGCCCGCTCGCTCGACCTTCGAGGTCGGGAACCTTCCGCCCGGCCTGCTCGTCGAGATCGAGGCAATCGCACTGCAATAGTGGACAAGAAAATCGAGGATTTCGTGCGAGGGCTGCACCTCGACGCGTACCTCGTCGGCGGCGCGGTGCGCGACGAGTTGCTGGGGCGCGACTCGAAGGACGCGGACTTCGTCGTGCCGGGAGTGGACTATGAAGGCCTGCACGCCGCACTCGAGCCGCACGGAAAGGTGGAGGAGCTCGAGGTCGCCGGGCGCCGCGTCGGCGCGCGTCTCCATCCGCGGGATCCGAAGCTCCGCCGCCTCGCGCCGGCGGGGATCGAGTTCGCGCCTCCGCGTGCCGAAAGGAGCACCGGCCCGGGCCGACACGACTTCGAGATCGTCGCCGACCCGGCGCTTTCGATCGAAGACGACATGGGCCGGCGCGACTTCACGGTGAACGCGATGGCGCGACGACTCGAGACGGGGGAGCTGGTCGATCCGTTCGGCGGCCAGGACGATCTGAAGAACGGAGTCCTGCGCACGATGCGGCCGCGGAGCTTCGCCGAAGATCCACTCCGGCTCGTTCGCGGCCTGCGCCTCGTCTCGCAGCTCGGGCTCGAGCCGGACGCCGAGACGGTGGAGCAGATGCGCGCCGAAGCCTCGAGCATTGCGGTCGTCTCCGGAGAACGCGTGGGGGGTGGACTGCACTCCGACGGAATGGGCGAGCTGTCGAAGCTGCTGCTTGGACAGGAGCCTGCGCGGGCATTGCGGCTGGCCCGAGACACCGGCGTTCTGACCGCGCTCTTCCCCGAGTTCGAGCAGTCGATCGGATTCGAGCAAGACAGCGACCGGCAGCATCTACCGCTCGACGAGCACATCTTCGCTGTCGTCCAGGCCGCGGCCGATGCCGGCGCGCCGCTCGGGGTGCGGCTGGGTGCGCTCTTCCATGACCTCGGCAAGCCGAGGTCAAACGGAAAACACGCAGAGCGCGGCGCCGAACTTGCCGGCGCGGCGATGCGGCGATTGCGTTATCCCACGACTTTGCGCACGCACGTGACTCGGCTCGTGCGCGCGCACGCCTTCTCGCTGGAGGGTGTCGATGAGCTTTTCGCGCGTCGCTTCCTCCGCGAGCACGGTGACGACCTCGCGTTCGACCTCGTTTCGCACAAGGAGGCCGATCTCCGCGGCAAGAAGGTCTCTGAGGACGAGCTCGCGGCCGCGTCGAGGCTGCGCGCGTTGCTGGAGCAGGAACAGAACCAGCCGCACCGCCTGACGGATCTCGCCGTGGACGGATCTGATCTGATCGAGCTCGGGTTCGCCGAAGGGCCCGAGCTCGGCCGTACGCTCGAGTCGCTGCTCGACGCTGTCGTCGACGAGCCCGCTCTCAATACGCGCGGGCAACTGCTCGAGCGCGCGCGTGCCGAGCTGCCATGAGCGTCGCTCGCCTTCGGCTCGCTCCCGTGGGGGAAACCATGTTTCCCCCACGAGCCCCCTTCTTTAGAAGTCGTCTCTGGGGTGGTGGCGGTGCGACCGCCGCCACCACCCCAGAGGAGAAGGAAAGGGGAAACCTCCCGGTTTCCCCTTACGCCCCTTCCACCGCTCATAGGCCAAAGGTCCGCCTATGAGCGTCCCCCTGATCCGCTGGGACGCACCCGGGCCGTACACGGTCGCTTTCTCGACGCGGCTTGGCGGCGTCAGCGACGGTGCGTTCGAGTCACTCAACCTCGGTCGCCGCACGCGCGACGAACCCGAGAACGTGGACGAGAACCGGCGACGGCTCTGCGAGGCGGTGGGCGTCGCCCCCGAACTCCTCGTGCTGAACCGGCAGGTCCATGGCGCCACCGTCAATCGCGCCGACGCCGGCGAGCACACGAGGAACGGGGACGGTCTCTGGACCGACGAGCCCGGTGTGCCGATGCTCGCCTTCAGCGCCGATTGTCTGCCGATCGCGCTCGCGCGCGTCAACGGCAACCCTGGTCTGGCGCTCTTGCATGCGGGTCGCCTCGGGCTACTCGAGGGAATCCTGGAGGCGGGCGTCGGCGCACTGCGTGGCCCGATCGCGGCGATCGTCGGACCCGGGATCGGTCCCTGCTGTTACGAGGTCGGTGAGGACATCCTTGCTGCGTACCGGGCACGCTTCGGTCCCAAAGTCATTCAGGGACGAAACCTCGACCTCTGGAGCACCGCCGAGCATGTACTCCGCGAAGCCGGAGTCGAGGCCGTCGAACGCCTCGACGTGTGCACAGCGTGCGACGATCGCTTCTTCTCGCATCGACGCGACGGACCGATCACGGGACGACAGGGAGTCATTGGTTATGTCACCTGAGACGATCCGCGCGAACTACGAACGCATCCGCTCCGAGGTCGGTGAGAGTGTGACGGTGGTGGCGGCGACCAAGTACGTCGCGCTCGAAGACATGCGCCTGCTCGCCGAAGCAGGCGTCGAGGTCGTCGGGGAGAACCGCGCACAGGAGCTCGAGCGCAAGCACGCGGAGTACGGCGACACATTCAGGTGGCACTTCATCGGCCACCTGCAGTCGAACAAGGTGAAGGTCGTGAATCGCAGCTGCGAGCTCGTGCACTCGCTCGACTCGGATTCGACCGCAAGCCGTCTCGCTGTTCCTGCGCTCGTCGAGGTGAACCTGGCCGGCGAGTCTTCGAAGTCGGGAGTTGCTCCGGAGGACGTGCCGCGCCTGCTCGACCTCTACGGCGATGTGCGCGGGCTGATGACGATGCCACCGGAGACCCGCGATCCCGAGGCGTCGCGTCCCTACTTCATCCGGTTGAGGAAGTTGGCCGAAGAGCACGGCCTGAAGGAGCTTTCGATGGGGACGAGCCAGGACTACAGGGTCGCCGCCGAAGAGGGCGCGACGTTCGTCCGCGTCGGCTCAATCCTGTACGGGGAGTAACATTTCGCGCGAGATGGGCTTTGCTGACGTGTGGAACAAGACCCTCGTCTACTTCGGCATCGCCGAGGAGGAGGACTGGGACGAAGAGGCCTACGTCACGGACGAGGACCTCCAACGCAGCTATGCCGATCGGCCGAACGTCCGTCGCCTGGCGCCGCGGCGGCGCGAGCGTGAGTTCGACGACTGGACGGATCCCGAGCCCGCCCCCGGCAACGACAGGACCACAGTCCTGCGGCCACGCGTGGCGGCGGTCCCGTCGCCGGCGTCCGTACGCGTTCACCTGGTCGTGCCTCGGAGCTTCAACGACGCGCAGCAGATCGCGGACAAGTTCAAGGAATCGATCCCTGTCATCCTCAACCTGCAGAGCTCGGACCAGGACCTCTCGAAGCGCCTGATCGACTTTGCCAGCGGGCTGACGTACGCCCTCGACGGCGGCATGCAGCGCGTGGCCGACAAGGTCTTCCTGCTGACGCCCCGTAACGTCGAGGTGTCGGCCGAGGAGCGCGCGCGACTGCTCGAGCGCGGCGGCTTCTTCAACCAGGCCTGAGCAAGGAACACGGGCCTTTACGCCGAACTGGGTGGGATGGCCGCCGGTGCCATGCTCGGCTTGCTCTACGACGCCATCGACAACGTCGCGGGCTTCGTGCAGGTTTTTATCACCGTCTATTCACTGCTGATCCTCGCCTACATCATCACCTCGTGGGTGCGGCTTCCTTACTCGACGTGGCTGAACAGGATCCAGCGATTCCTCTACGACGTCTGCGACCCGTATCTGCGGCTGTGGCGTCGCATCCTGCCGACGTTCGGGCCGCTCGACCTCTCGCCGGTGGTCGGCGTGGCATTTCTCTACATCCTGTCGAGGGTCATCGTAAGCATCCTCAACAGCTTCCACTGAAAGGGGGAGACCGTGGCGCTCACTCCCGTTGAAATCCGACATCTGAAGGCCGCGCGGAGCCTCGTCGGGGGCTACAAGAGGACGGCCGTCGACGCGCTGATGGACGAGATCGTCGCGAGCTTCGAGGACGTCTGGCGCGAACGTGCTGACCTTGCCGACAAGGTTGAGCAACTCGAGGCGGATCTCGTTCGGTATCGCGAGCTCGAGGCCCTCCTCCGCACGACCCTCGTCTCGGCCGAGAAGTCCGCCGTCAGTCTCAGGGAGCAGGCCGGGAGGGAGGCCGATCTCATCGTCGAGGAGGCGCGCTCGGAGGCCCGCGCAATCACCAGGACGGCGCGCGCAGATCACGACCGGCTCGTGACGGAGGTCCGGCGAATGAAGTCCCTGCTCCACTCGGCGCTCGCGCTCGTGGACGAAGAGCCGCCGGAGAAGACTGCCGAGGCCGAGGCGGCCTGACCGGACTACGGAGCTAGACTCCCTGCATGGAAGCGGTTTCCACGCGCCTGCGGTTGCGTGTGTCCCCAGGCGCGAGGAGCGCTGAGGTCGTCGGCCGACACGGTGAGGCGTGGAAGGTACGCGTCGCGGCGCCGGCAGAAGCAGGTCGCGCGAACGAGGCTGTCGTCCGGCTGCTCGCGGACACGCTCTCGCTGCCGCGCGACGCCGTGACGCTCGTTTCGGGTCACGGGGCGCGGGACAAGATTGTCCAACTGGCCGGGCTCGACTCGACTCAGGTCGAACGGCGTCTCTCCACGGCCGCCGGAAAGGAACGCTGAACTTGAACGCAATTGAAACCGACCGGTTCCGCGAGACTCTGCTCGAGGAGCGTAAGCGCGTCGAGGCGGCGATCCAGAACCTCCACGACGAGCATCCCGGCACGCTGGCAGAAGATTCGGGAGAAGAGACCGCTTACGACAATCATCTTGCGGATACGGCGACGGAGACCTACGACCGCGAACTCGACTACACGCTCGAGGAGAACTCCGGGCACGTCCTGGGGGAGATCGACGCCGCGCTGAAGCGGATCGAGGAAGGCACGTACGGGACTTGCACGAATTGCGATCGGCCGATCGCCGTCGAGCGCCTCGAGGCGCTGCCCTGGGCGACGCTGTGCATCGACTGCCAGCGCGACCGGGAGCGTCGTTGACCGAGCGGCTCTCGCCGCGGGGGGCGGACATCCGCGTCGGCTCGACGACGGACGGCCTGACGCCGATCTCCGTCGCCGAGCGGCGACTCGGTGCAAGCTGGCCGCAATGGTTGAGCCTTGGCTCGGTGGCGCTTGCCGGCGTCGCGGCGGATCAGTTGACGAAGTCGATCGTGACGAGCCGTCTGGACCTCAACGACCAGGTGCATGTCGTCGGCCCGTTCTCGATCCACCACGTCACCAACTCGGGCATCGCCTTCGGGCTCTTCGCGAGCGCGACGTCGATCGTCATTCTGCTGACGGGTCTGGCAGTCGCGTGGATGCTCTACTTCTTCGCGCGCTCCGGCTCGCGTCATCCCGTCTTGCCGGTCGCGCTCGGGCTCGTGATCGGGGGCAGCGTCTCGAATCTGACCGACCGCGTCCGGCTGGGGCACGTGACGGACTTCCTCGACTTCAAGTACTGGCCGGCCTTCAACCTCGCGGACAGCTTCATCGTCGTCGGCGTGGCGGCTCTGCTGCTGGCGCTCGTGGCCTCGGACCGAAACGCTGGCCGGCCGCAGCGCGTACGTGAAGCAACGCGTTCCTGACGAGGCGGCCGGCGAGCGGCTCGACCGCTTCCTAGCCTCGCTGCCGGAGGTCGGCTCGCGGGGCGTTGCGGAGCGGCTGCTCGAAATGGGGACGGTGCTCGTCGACGGCCGGCCGCTCGACAAGAGCCGGCGACTCTCGGGTGGGGAGGAGCTGGAGTTCGAGCCGCCCGAGCCCGAGGTCACCACGCTCGAGCCGGAGCAGATGGACCTGCGCATCGCCTACGAGGACGAGCACCTGATGGTGGTGGACAAGCCCGCCGGCCTCGTGGTGCACCCGGGCTCCGGGCACGCCACGGGCACGCTCGTCCAGGGCCTGCTCGACCACGACATCGCCGGGGGCGACGCCGCTCGTCCAGGCATCGTGCACCGCCTCGACCGCGACACCTCCGGACTGATGGTCGTCGCGCGCTCGGAGGAGGCTCACGCACGTTTGCAGAAACTCATTCGCAGCCGCGCACTGGAACGGCACTACACCGCCCTCGTGGTGGGAAGACCACGCTCGCGCACCGGCCGCATCGAGGCGCCGATCGGGCGCGACCGCCGTGATCCCCTGCGGCATTCGCTCGACACCGACAAGCCCCGCGAGGCCGTCACGCATTTCGAGGTGAGAGAGCTCCTTCCCCGCCACACGCTCCTCGACGTGCGGCTCGAGACCGGCCGCACGCATCAGATCCGCGTGCACCTCGCGGCGGTCGACCTGCCGGTGGCAGGCGACGCCGTCTACGGACGGCCGCGCGAGCTCGATCTGGAGCGCCAGTTCCTCCATGCGGGCCAGCTCGCCTTCCCGCACCCGTTCACCGAGGAACGCGTGGACGTCGAGTCGCCGCTGCCTCCTGACCTAGAGGCGGCTCTGGAGCGCGCCAGACGCCAGGTCTAGTCGCTAGAATGCAGCGGTTTTTCGCACCCGACCCGGCGGATCAGCCTGGGTGGCGGTGCCGGCGTTCGACGGATGCCGGTTCCAGCCAGGCCCCACCGGCAGCAAATCACATCAACCAGAAAGGGGACCTGATCCCGATGTCCGTCGTCTCTATGCGCGAGCTACTGGAGGCTGGAGTCCACTTCGGCCACCAGACGCGACGCTGGAACCCAAAGATGCGCCGCTTCATTTTCACGGAACGCGGTGGCATCTACATCATCGATCTGCAGCAAACGCTTCAGCTGCTCGAAGAGGCCAACGCCTTCGCTCGGAACGTCGCCGAGCGTGGCGGCTCGATCCTTTTCGTGGGCACGAAGAAGCAAAGCCAGGGCGCCGTGGAAGAGCAGGCGAAGCGCGTCAACATGCCGTACGTCAATCATCGCTGGCTCGGCGGCCTGCTCACGAACTGGCGCACCATCTCCGACCGCATCGACCGCCTGCACGAGCTCCGGCGCCTGAAGGACGAGGGCCAGCTCGATCTGCTGCCGGCGAAGGAGCGCATCTCGATGCTCAGCGAGCTCGAGAAGCTTGACGAGAACCTGGGCGGTGTGGCCGACATGAAGCGCCAGCCCGACGCCGTGTTCATCGTCGACCTCAAGAAGGAGCAGCTCGCCGTCCGCGAAGCTCGGCGGCTCGGGCTGCCCGTCGTCGCGCTCGTCGACACGAACTGCGACCCGGACGAGGCCGACTACGTGATTCCGGGCAACGACGACGCAATCCGGTCCTGCGACCTGATCGTCCGCGTGATCGCAGACGGCATCGCGGCCGGGCAGCAGAAGGCGACGCCCGCCGACTTCACGCCCGCGAAGAACGGAGCGGCGGCGCCGGCCGAGGAGCAGGCGTCCGTCCCGGAAGGCGATTCCGAGGAGGTGGCTCCGAAGGAAGAGCCCGTCGCCGAGGTTGCGCCCGCAGCGGAGGCGAAGCCGGAGGAGGTGCCCGCCGAATGACGGGCATCAGCGCGGCACTCGTCAAGGAGCTTCGCGACCAGACCGGTGCGCCGATGATGGACTGCAAGCGCGCGTTGGTGGACACCAACGGCGACCTCGAAGCTGCCAAGCGCCTTCTGCGCGAGCGCGGGATGGCGAGCGCCGAGAAGCGCGCAGGCCGCGCCACGACCGAGGGTAAGGTCGGCTACCGCATTGGCGATGACGCCAAGCGGGGAACGATGGTCGCGGTCGGCTGTGAGACCGAGCCGGTATCGAACAACGACGAGTTCCTCGCGTTCGCGAAGAAGGTCCTCGAGGCGGTCGAAGCAGACGGCCCAGACGCCGCCGAGGGCCTCGACGAAGAGCGGAAGCTGCTCTCCGGGAAGCTCGGCGAGAACATCGTCGTCGCAGGGACCGCACGTTTCGAGGCCGTCGACGGCGGGCTGATCGAGGGGTACGCGCACCCACCGGCGAACAAGCTCGGCGTGCTCGTGCAGGTTCGTGGCGGCTCGGGTGACATCGCCCGGAAGGTCGCCATGCACATCGCGGCGTCGGCCCCGCAATGGGTCGGCCGGGAAGACGTGCCCGACGACGTCGTGAAGTCCGAGCGGGAGATCTTCGCGAACTCGGACGAGGTCCTCTCGAAGCCCAACCAGGCGCGCGAGAAGATCGTCGAGGGAATGCTCAACAAGCGCTTCTTCGCCGATCGTGTGCTGACGGAACAACCCTGGATCCACGACACGGGGAAGACCGTGGGTCAGGCGCTCTCCGCGGAAGGTGCCGAGGTGCTGGAGTTCGAGCGGTTCGCCCTGACGGGATGACCGTTCAACCAGAGGTAGCGATCGCAGGGACCGGCGACGGCAGCCCGGTCTTCCGGCGCATCCTGCTGAAGCTCTCCGGCGAGTCGCTCATGGGCGATCAGGAGTACGGCATGGATCGAGCGACCATCGACGCGATCGCGGAGGAGATCGTCGACGTCCAGGCCTCGGGGGTCGAGACGGGAATCGTGGTCGGGGCCGGCAACATCTACCGCGGCATGGCCGCTGCTGCCGAGGGCATGGACCGTGCGACAGCCGACTACTCCGGGATGCTCGCGACGGTCCTGAACTCGCTGGCGCTCCAGGACGCGCTCGAGGACCGAGGTGCCGACACTCGCGTGCTCTCCGCGCTGGAGGTGAAGGAGGTCGCCGAGCCGTACATCCGGCGACGAGCGATCCGGCACCTCGAGAAGGGGCGCATCGTGATCTTTGCCGCCGGCACGGGCAACCCGTTCTTCACCACCGACACGGCCGCGGCACTCCGAGCCCTGGAGATCAACGCGGACGCCATCCTGATGGCCAAGCACGGCACGGCCGGCGTCTACGGCAACGATCCCCGCGTCGACCCCGAGGCCGAGTTTCTCCCTGAGCTCACGCATCGTGAGGCGATCGAGCGCGGACTCAAGGTGATGGATACCACTGCGCTGTCGCTGTGCATGGACAACAATCTGCCGATCTACGTCTTCGCCCTTGCCGACGGGAACATTCGCCGCGTGATCGCCGGCGAGCGCATCGGCACGATCATCTCGACCCCCGCGAAGGAGGAGCGCTGATGGCCACCCCCGACCAGTTGATCCAGGACGCCCAGAAGCGCATGGATGCGAGCGTCGAGCACACGAAAACCGAGTTCAACACGGTCCGCACCGGCCGCGCGTCGGCCGCGCTCCTCGATCGCGTGCAGATCGACTACTACGGCCAGCAGACGCCGCTCAAGCAGCTCGCCACGATCAACGTGCCCGAGCCGAGGATGCTGACGATCCAGCCTTTCGATCCGAGCTCCATCAAGACGATCGAGAAAGCGCTGCTGGAGTCGGATCTCGGCCTGACGCCGTCGAACGACGGCAAGCTCATCAGGCTCCCGATGCCGCAGCCGACCGAGGAGCGCCGCAAGGAGCTGGTGAAGGTCGTGCGCAAGATCGCGGAGGAGGGACGGATCGCGGTGCGAAACGTTCGCCGGGACGCTGTCCAGCACCTGAAGGACCTGGCCAAGGGCGAGGTCGGCCAGGACGACGAGCACCGCGCGGAGGAACGCGTGCAGAAGCTGACCGACGAGCACACGAAGACGATCGACGATCTCCTGAAACACAAAGAGGCCGAGATCATGGAGGTTTAGGCCGCGGAAAGTGCTGCGCACTTTCCGCGGCTTTTGCGAAAGACCTTCGCTTTGCTCGGTAAAGAAGAGACAAACCATGAACCTCCTCACCAAGATCAAGACACTGCGGCACGTCCGGCCCGCGCCAGAGCCCGACCTCCCGGACGTCGCGCACGCGGTGGCGATCATCATGGACGGGAACGCGCGCTGGGCCCGCAAGCGCGGCCTCCCGATCGCCGCCGGCCACCGCGCCGGCACGAAGGCATTGCGGCGCACCGTCGAGGCCGCGATCGATCTCGGGGTCGACTCGCTTGCGGTCTACGCGTTCTCGACCGAGAACTGGAACAGGCCGCCGGACGAGGTGGAGCTCCTGATGGAGATCTTCACGGAGACGATCGAGCGCGAGCTGCCGGATCTCGTGCGCCAGGGAGTGCGCACGCGCTTCATCGGCCGTCGCGACCGTGCTCCGGACGCGCTGCAGCAGCGCATGGCCGCGCTCGAGGGCGAGACCGAAAGGAACCGCACACTCAATCTCTGGATTGCGTTCGACTACGGTGGGCGCGCCGAGATCGTCGACGCGGCGAACCGCGCAGTCGCGAGCGGCCAGGAGGTCGACGAGGAAACGTTCGCGACTTACCTCAATGCACCCGGGATGCCCGATCCCGACCTCTTGATCCGTACGTCGGGCGAGCTGAGGATCTCCAACTTCCTCCTGTGGCAACTCGCCTACGCGGAGTTGGTGTTCGTCGACACGCTCTGGCCCGATTTCGGCGAGGAGCAACTCCGCGCCGCTCTCGACGATTACGCCAGCCGCAGGCGCCGCTTCGGCGGTAGGTAATGGCCCCTCTGGTTTCGCGGGTGCTGGTCGCACTCGTCGGCCTGCCGCTCGTCTTGCTCGTCGTCTGGGCCGGCGGCTGGTGGCTCTTTGCGTTGGCCGCGGTAGGCGCGGTGCTTGCCTTACACGAATATGCGCTGATGATCCGGTCGCTGCGGCCGGTCATCCTGGCGGCCTATGCAGGAGCCCTCCTGTCGCTGGTCGGGGCGCACCTGGGCGGCCTCCAGTGGACGATGGCGGGGTTCCTCAGCACGATGGTGCTCGCGTTCCTGTTGCACTGGATCGCCACCACGCGGCAGTCGGCAACCGTTGCGATCGCGTCCACGGTGCTCGGCGCGGGCTGGATCGGGCTGTGCCTCGCCCATCTGCTGCTCCTGCGCGAGATTCCGAGCGAGGGTGAGCTCGCGACGTTCACCGTGCTGTTGGCTGTATGGGCCGGCGACATCGGCGCGTTCTTCGCCGGGCGGCTGATCGGCCGGCACAAACTTGCGCCCGCACTGTCGCCGGGAAAGACCTGGGAGGGCTTTCTGTTCGGGACCGCGGCGACGATCTTCGTCGCGTTCGTCGCCCTGTACAAACAGCACTACCTCTCGATCTGGCAGTCGATCGTGCTCGGCGTCGTGATCGCGATTGCCGCGCCGCTCGGCGACCTCTTCGAATCCGCCCTGAAGCGCGACATGCAGGTGAAGGACAGCGGGCGCCTGCTGGCAGCGCACGGCGGCGTCCTCGACCGGATCGATTCGCTGCTCTTCGCAGTGGTGGCGTCGTACTACCTGCTGCGCGCTTTCAACGCGGCCTAGAGCTGCTTCGCGTATCTCACCTCCGAGATGTCGAAGCCGAAGAGACGGATCTCGCGGGCGGCGCCGTCTACCGACCAGCCCGCGAGCTCGTAGAAGCGGCGTGCTCTCGGGTTGTCGTCCAGCACCCAGAGGATCGCCTCCTCGTGCCCGAGCGTCCTGAGCTCCTCCTCGCCCGATTCGATGAGCGTGCGCCCGACACCGGTTCCCCAGTGCTCCGGATGGACGTAGATCGCGAACAACTCGGCATCGGTGTCCGGATCTCTGCTCGAGCCGACGCTGACGAAGCCCACGATCTGGCCCCGTTGTTCCGCGACGAACGTCGGTGGCCACCGCCGGTGTCTTTCGACCGCCTCTTCGATGGACAGCGCCTGCAGCTGCTCGGAGGGCAGGGCGTGGGCGTAGGCGGCCTGCCAGGTCTCGACCTGGACACGGGCAACGCCTTCCGCGTCGGCGGCTGCTCCCCGGCGAATCACCGCGGCGAACCTACACTTCCAGGGTGAAGAGGATCGCGCTTCTCGGCGCCACAGGCTCGATCGGGCGCCAGGCGCTGGAGATCATCGACGCGCGTCCGGAGCTCGAGCTCTGCGCTGCAGCCTCGGGCTTCCAGCCGATCGACGGGCTTGCCCCGCTGACGCAGACCGGTGGCGATCTCACCGAGCTGCTCGGGCAAGCAGAGCCGGACCTCGTGCTGAACGCGGTCGTCGGCTTCGCAGGCTTGCCGGCGACGCTCTGGGCGCTCGAGCGCGGCGTGGACCTTGCGCTCGCGAACAAGGAGAGCCTCGTCGCTGCCGGCGAGCTCGCTCTTGCCGCGCAACGTCGCGGGGGCGGACGGCTCATTCCGGTGGACAGCGAGCATTCGGGCGCGTTCCAGTGTCTTGAAGGCCGCTCGGTCGACCAGGTGCATTCACTCGTACTCACGGCTTCCGGTGGGCCGTTCCGCGGGCGGGTACGTGACGAGCTGGCGGACGTCGCTCCGGCTGCCGCGCTGGCGCATCCGACGTGGAACATGGGCCCGAAGATCACCGTCGACTCTGCAACGCTCGCCAACAAGGGCCTCGAGCTGATCGAGGCTCACTTCCTCTTCGGGCTCCCGTACGACCAGATCGAGGTCGTCGTACATCCGACCTCGGTCGTGCACGCGCTGGTGCGGTTGCGTGACGGTGCGACGCTCGCGCATCTCGGCTATCCCGACATGCGCGTGCCCATCTCCTACGCCCTCACGTACCCCGAGCGCAGCGCCACGCCCATTTCGCCGCTCGATCTCGCCGGCGGCATGATGCTCGAGTTCGAGCCACCGGACCTGGAGACGTTTCCGCTGCTCGCGCACGCGCGAACTGCGGGCGAGCAGGGCGGGACGTATCCCTGCGCGTTCAATGCGGCGAACGAGGTCGCTGTCGCTGCGTTCCTCGAGGGACAGCTGCCCTTTCTCGAGATCGCGGAGGTGGTCGCGGACGCGCTTGCCGCAGCCGACGGTTCAGCTGCGCGTGATCTCGAGGAGCTCGTTGCCGCGGACGAGGCAGCTCGTCGCCACGTGGCGGATGCGCTGAAGGTCGCATGAGCATCCTCGTCGCCATCCTGGGTCTGGCGCTGCTGATCCTCCTGCACGAGGCCGGCCACTTCTTCGTCGCGCGCGCCGTTGGCATGAGGCCTCGCCGGTTCTACCTCGGTTTCCCGCCGGCGCTTGTGAAGGTCGTGCGCAACGGCATCGAATACGGGATCGGAGCGATCCCACTCGGCGGTTACGTGAAGATCCCGGGCATGCACCGTCCGGCTGCGTCCGACCTGGACGTGCAGCTCGCACCGGCGCTCGCCGAAGACCCGAGCCTCTTCCCGAAGGTCGCGCGCGTCAAGCGCGGGCTCGAGGCGAACGATCTCGACAGCGCCCGAGACGCGCTTCCCGAGCTCGAGCGCGCGGTCGAGGAGGCACCTCTCAGTCCCTCGGCGGGAAAAGCCGCACGACGTTCCGTGGAGGAAGTGCAAGACGGGCTGAGCTCGGACGCCTACTGGCGGCAACGGACGTGGAAGCGCGTCGCCGTCATTTTCGCCGGCCCCGGCGTCAATATCGTCGTCGCGATCGTGCTCGTCGCGCTCGGGTACCTCCTGGGCGTCCCGGGAGATCCCGATCGGACGGTGAAGAACGTCAAGGCCAACACGCCTGCCGCGTCCGTCGGGCTCCACGCGGGCGACACGATCATCGCGGTGAACGGTCGCGAGACGCCGAACTTCGACACTGTCTCTCGGCTGATCCGCGCTTCGAAGGGCAAGCCGATCACAGTCACCGTTTTGCGCAACGGTAAAGCGGTCACGCTCGGCCCGGTCCGGACGAAACAGATCGGCAGTCGCTGGGCACTCGGATTCCAGCCGGGCTGGAAGGAAGTGAGCTACGGCCCCGTCAAGGCGTTGACAAAGAGCCTCAGCGTCACTTGGGAGACAACGAAAGCGACGATCACGTTCTTACCCCGACTTGCGACGGGGGCGGGACGAAAGCAGGTCTCGAGCCCGGTCGGGATCGTGGACGTCTCGAGCCAGGCGGTTTCGCTCACGTTCACGTTGTACCTGCAGATCCTCGGGCTGATCAGCATCTCGCTCGCGATCCTGAACCTGTTGCCACTGCTGCCTCTCGACGGCGGGCACATCCTGTTTTCGATCATCGAGGGCCTCCGTGGTCGAGCGGTCGGGCGCGAGGTCTACGAGCGCGTATCCGCGATCGGGATCGCCCTGTTCCTGGTTCTCACGTTCATCGGCCTGTCGAACGACATCAGCCACCTCGGCGGGGGTTAGCCTTCTCGCCACACTCCCGGCACGGTGTCTGACACCAGCCTCTGAAGTCGCGGCTCCGAGGGCTCGGCTCCACGAGCGTGGTCGGTGAGTTTCGTTACGACCTGGTGACACTTAGGCATGGGTGTCTGACACCCAGAGGGCCGCTATACACTGGAATCGATGGCCAGCGAGCGCCAGATCTCGGTCGGTGGCGTGAAGATCGGCGGCGGCGCCCGCGTCGTCGTCCAGTCGATGACGCTGACCAAGACGCACGACGTCGAAGCCACGACGGCGCAGATCGCCGCCCTGGCGTCGGCAGGCTGCGAGATCGTTCGCGTGGCCGTTCCCAAGACGGAGGACGCAGAGGCACTGGGCCGGATCATCCGGCTCTCGCCGCTCCCGGTCATCGCTGACATCCATTTCAACTCGAGCCTCGCGCTGAAGGCGATCGACGCCGGCGTCGCGGCGGTCCGCATCAACCCCGGCAACATCGGCGGCTCCGACAAGGTCGCGCAGGTCGTGCGCGCCGCCCAGGCCGCGAAGATCCCGATGCGCATCGGCGCGAACTCGGGGTCGCTGCCGAAGCATCTCAACGAGCTCGCGCAGCAGGACCAGGCCGAGGCGCTCGTCGAGGCGGCTCTCGAAGAAGTGCGACTGCTCGAGAGCCTCGACTTCAGGGACTTCAAGATCTCGGTGAAGTCGAGCCATGTGCCGACGATGATCCGTGCGTATCGCCTGCTCGCCTCGAAGGTGCCCTACCCGCTGCATCTCGGCGTCACCGAGGCCGGCACGCCTTTCTCGGGCTCGATCAAAAGCGCAGTCGGCATGGGCGCGCTGCTCGTCGACGGCGTCGGCGACACGATGCGTGTCTCGCTGACGGCGGATCCCGTGGAAGAGGTGCGCGTCGCGTTCGAGATTCTCAAGTCACTCGGCCTGCGTGAGCGTGGGCCGATCATGATCGCCTGTCCATCGTGCGGGCGCGACAACGTCGGCGTGCAGATCCTCGCGGAGAAGGTGGAGGAGCGGCTGCACGCATACCCGCAGCACTTCGAGGTCGCCGTGCTCGGTTGCGCCGTAAACGGTCCGGGCGAGGCGGGCGACGCGGACTTCGGCATCGCCGGCGGGCGCGACACAGGCTTCGTCTACGCGCACGGGCGCGTGCTGAAGAAGGTCTCGTCCGACATCCTCATCGACGAGTTGTTCCACGAGATCGACAAGTGGATCGCCGACGGTATGGAACGTCCCAAGCGTCTGAAGATGGCAAAGCCCGCTGCGCTCGCGATGGCGGAAGCGTCACTGATTCCGCTCTCCGAGTAGTCTGCCCGGACAACATGATTGCCCGGGCCTCACAGCTGTATCTTCCGACCCTGCGCGAGCCGCCGGCGGACGCAGAGGCTGCGAGCCACAAGCTGCTGGTGCGCGGCGGGTTCATCCGCCAGGTTGGTGCCGGGTTGTGGACGTTTCTACCCCTGGGCTGGCGCGTCCATCAAAAGGTCGTCCAGATCCTCCGCGAGGAGATCGACGCGATCGGCGGGCAGGAGATGCTCGAGCCGGTGCTGACGCCGGCCGAACTCTGGGAGACGAGCGGCCGGATTCGAGTCCCCATCGTCTTCAAGCTGAAGGATCGCGCGGGGCGAGACTTCGTCCTCCCGTTTTCGCACGAGGAGACCATGACCTTCCACGCGCGCGAGCTGCAGTCGTACAAGCAGCTCCCACAGCTCTGGTACCACTTCTCGACGAAGGAGCGTGACGAGCCGCGGCCGCGCGGCGGGCTCTTGCGCGTGCGCGAGTTCATCATGAAGGACTCTTACTCGTTCGACCGCGACGAAGCCGGGCTGGACAAGAGCTTCGACGCGCACAAGGCTGCGTACGAGCGCATCTGGCAGCGCTGCGGGCTCGAGGCGTACTACGTCGAAGCCGAGTCCGGAATCATGGGTGGCCGCGAGTCGTCGGGCTTCATGGCGCCCGCGGCGTCCGGCGAGAACGTCCTCGTGCGCTGCGAGAACGGCGACTACTACGCCGACTACGACGCCGCGCGTGGAATCCCGCGTGCGCCGGAGTTCCCCGAGCCGCTCGAGCAGCCCGAGGAGGTCGAGACGCCGGGCGTTACGACCATCGAGGCGTTGGCCGAGTTCCTCGGCATCGACCCCGCGGCGACGTCGAAGGCGATGCCCGTGATGATCGGCGAGCGCCCGGTGCTCGCGCTCATCCGCGGTGACGACCGGCTGAGCGAGGAGAAGCTCGTCACGACGCTCGGCGAGGCTTATCGGCCGATGACCGACGAAGAGATCAGGGCGGTCTTCGGCGCCGGCGGCGGCTCGCTTGGGCCGGTCGGGGTGACGATCGACATCGTTGCCGACGAGGCGCTGCGTGAGGGGCAGTTCGTCGGCGGCGCGAATCGCGACGGGTGGCACCTGCGCGGCGTGCAGGCCGGGCGCGACTACAACCCGAGCTTCGCCGACATCCGGCAGGCGAACCAAGGCGACGCGTGCGTCGTCTGCGGCGGAAGGCTCATCGAGCAACCAGCCATCGAGCTCGGGCACATCTTCAAGCTCGGGACGTTTTACTCCGTCCGCTTCGGGGCGACGTTCCTTGACGAGGACGGAGAGGAGAAGCCGCTCGTGATGGGCAGTTACGGAATCGGGCCTGGCCGCACAATGGCGGCGATCGTCGAGCAGCATCACGACGAGCGAGGCATTGAGTGGCCCGCCTCCGTCGCTCCATACGACGTCCACGTTGTCGTCATCCCGGGGATGGAGGAGCATGCGCAGCCGGTGGCGGATGCGCTCTCTACGGTGGGCTTCGACGTCCTCGTCGACGACCGGGATGCGCGAGCGGGGGAGAAGTTCGCGGACGCCGATCTGATCGGCTGCCCGGTGCGCGTGACGGTCGGGCGAAAGGCCGCGGAAGACGGTACGGTGGACATTCGCGAGCGCGCAAAGGGGGAAGACAAGGCGGTGAGCGTGGGTGAGCTCGTCTCTACAGTGCGCGAGATGCTCGGCTGATGGCACGAAAGCGGCGTTTCAGCGAGGACTCGTTCGGCCCTACCATCGAGCGGTTGATGGGGGAGGCCGGCCTGACGTACAGGTCACTGGCGGAGAAGACGAGGCTGTCGGCGGGCTATCTCAACCATCTGGTCCACGGCAACCGCCCCGTTCCGTCGGACGATGTGATCAAGACACTCGCGCGAGCGTTGGGCGTCGAAGCCGAGCACTTCCGGGAATACCGGTTGCGTGTGATCACCGACCGGCTCGAGCGCATGCCGGATCTGATCGACAGGCTGTACAAGCGTTACGGTGTGTAGCGGATACGATGACCGCGCCACGGGGCGTGGCGCAGCCTGGTTAGCGCGCTAGTCTGGGGGACTAGAGGTCCCGAGTTCAAATCTCGGCGCCCCGATCGTAGGTAGTCACATAAATCGGCGTGGTTCCGCGATGGACAGCGACAGCGTTCGGCTCTCGCGCGCGGAGGCCGCGTCGCTCGAGGTCACTGCGGCTCGAGCTCGTCGTTCGTCCAGGCGGCCATCAGGGTTTTAGCATCACCTTGATCGCTTCACGCTCGTTCATCGCGCGATAGCCGTCGGGCACCTCGTCGAGGCCGATGACGCGGTCGAAGACGCGGCCGGGCTCGATGCGGCCTTCGAGGATGTCCGGCAGGAGCTCCTCGAGGTACGCGCGGACCGGGGCGGGACCGCCGCTCACGCTGATGTTGTTGAAGAAGGCCGGCCGCGAGGCGGGCATCGTCTCGTCCTGCGGAACGCCGACGCGGCCGACGGCGCCACCCGGGCGGGCAATCTCGATTGCCGTGAGCTCCGATTGTTCAAGGCCGACGCACTCGAGAACGGAGTGGACGCCGTAGTCGTCGGTGAGCTCGCGCACGCGCTCGACCGCCTCGCTTCCTCGCTCGCTGACGATGTCGGTCGCCCCGAACTCGCGCGCGAGCGCAACCCGATCCGCGTGCCGGCCGAGGAGGATGATCTGCTCGGCGCCGAGGCGCTTCGCGGCGATGACGCCGCAGAGGCCGACAGCGCCGTCTCCGACGACAGCGACGGTCTTTCCAGGGCCGACTTCGGCGGCGACGGCCGCATGATGGCCCGTGCCCATCACGTCCGACAGTGTGAGGAGCGACGGCATAAGCGCGTCGTCCTCGCCGACCGGCAGGACGAAGAGCGTCCCATCGGCCTGCGGGACGCGGACGGCTTCCGCTTGAGCGCCTGCCACCTCGACGGTGCCGAAGAAACCGCCGTGGGCGCATGAGGTTTGCAGCCCCTGATGGCAGAAGATGCAGGTGCCGTCGGAGAAGGCGAACGGCATTACGACCAAGTCGCCGATCTTCAGGGTGCGTACGTCGGCGCCGACGGCCTCGACGACACCGATCGCCTCGTGGCCCATCACTCGGCCGGTCTCGCTGTGCTCCATTGTCTTGTAGGGCCAGAGGTCGCTGCCGCAGATGCAGGAGCGGGTGACGCGCACGACCGCGTCGGTCGGCTCGATCACGGCGGGATCGGGGACGTTCTCTATGTGAACGTCACCGGCGCCGTACATGACGGTTGCCCGCATCGTCAGCTACCTCGTGCTTTCAGCCGCGAACCAAACCTTCTTCTCAGTCATGTGTCTCGAGTCCTTTCGTTGAATCCGCTTCTTCTGCGCTTCGGCGCAGCGGCGTGCCAGTGGTCGCCGGCGAACCAGTCGCCCGGGCCCTGCCGCGTCTCGATGCTGTTCCTGGTGAGCTGCATTTCGGCCTGCTGCTCACACCCTCTCACGAGCGGTTCGTTACCCCGCGGTGGGCGGCGGTGGGTGGCCCGTGCAGGTTTCGTTACTGCCGAGCGCGATTGTGGGGTGGTCAGGGCAGATGGAACCGAGGAAAGGGAGCGGAGGACATGAAGAAGTGGAAGCGATATCGGTCTCTCCGACGACTGGTCGTGGCGTTCGCGGCCGTGGCCGTCGCCGTCCCCGTCGCACAGGCGCAAGCGCGGGCGACGCAGAATGACGGTTCCACGCAACCAGCGACGGCGCAGACCGCGAAGCGCGTCTACGGAATCTCCGTGAACTCGTACCGTCACCTGCCGGCGGAAGATCAAGAAGCGCTTCGGCCTCCGCGCAGCGCCGCGATCGGAGGCGACTCTTCGACGGGCTCGGTCGGGGCCTACTCTCCGCCGGCACCCGCCAAGACCCGCCTCGTCCACACTTCGACGCCGGTCGCGTATGACACGTCGAACACGTTCAGCTGGGGCGACGCGGGCATCTGGGCCGCAAGCGGCCTCGTACTCATGTCGTTCGCTGCACTGGGCGTCCTGCTGGTTCCCCGGAGTCGCATGGGCCAGCCGGCGGTCTGAACTGCCCAGTCTGTGACTTCTCGCGGGTCAGAGGTGTCGAGGGAGCTCCCGCGACGGTCGCAGTACGAGCTTGCCCCCCGCGATTTCAACTTCTAGGTATGGCGTCTCGACTCGCTCGGTCGCGGTCAGCTGCCGCGTCGGAACGGACACCTCTACCTGCGTCCCGACTGGAACCTCAAGGCGCGCGATCGTGGCGACGCTCGCGGCCAGGTTCGTTGTGACGTCGTCCTCGCGCCACAGCTCGCGCCCGTCCGCGCGGATGACAACCGTATCTCCGCTGAAGCCATCCTCGAAGTCGATCTGAAGTGGGCGCATCGTCACAGCCTCGCAGGTTGGCCGATGCGGGGGAGGGCCCGAAGGCCCTTCCCCGCAGGCCGTTTCGCTATTCGGTTGCGCCGCTGACCTCGACGGCGATCTCACGCCGCCGCGCCTTTATGTACGCGGCCAGGTCGGGGTCGACCTTTGCCCGGGCGGTGTCGCGGATCTCGGTCGCCACCGCCTTCCGGATCGATTCGAGGTCCTTCTTCTTTCCTACTGCCCTCCGAGCAGCCGCGAGGTCCACAACGCCCTTGAGAAGCTTGTCCGCCTCTTCGGGCTTCGGCTGACGGACCGTCACGCTGTTGTCGGCACCTACCTGCTTGAACTCGCGGGCGGCGTTCACGCCCTGAACGAGACGAGCGACTGCCGCGAGCGGATGCGCCGGGAACCGCGACTGGAGGTCCGAGAAGGCCTCGTTTCCGGCCTGGAGCTGGTCGAAGTCGGATCCCATCAAGTACATGAGCGTGCCCTGCTCGTCGCCGAACATCAGATCGGCCGCCTCGTCGTCCTCGCGAGTGACCGGTGACTGAACTCGAACCTCGAGGATGTTGGAGAGCACGATCGAGCCGTCGGCCGCAATGATGCGCGCCCGCAGCCGGTAGAGGCCAGGCGTCTCGAAGTAGAAACCGTCCTGTCCGTAATGGACGAACGCGGTCTCGCTGATTCCGGGTGTGTCGACATCCAGAATGACCATGTCGTCCACCGCGCACTGATGAAGCAACGGCTTGTACACGAGCACCCGTCCCGCTGGCTGCCGAATCGCGATCTCAACGTTGCCGTTCCGCGGCCGCAGACGCTGCGGGACGCGGCGCCCTCTCATGTCAGTTGCAGAGAGCTCAAGATCGACCGAGACGGGCGACCCGAACGTGAAGCTTCGCGGCGCGCGCAACTCGAGCTTCAGTCCGGAATTGTCCTCGATCGGGTCACGCCACCCTTCTGGATCCTCGAGCGCACTCCCCACTCGGAAGGGGTTGCCACCCATGATCACCGCGTCACGGAAAGCGTGCCTGATATGGATGAGCTCCTGATCGTCGAACTGGAATGGAAACGCGTTCCAGAACGCACCCGCTCCGCCGAGCGGATACCGCCAGGGGTAGTTCATCCACGAGAGCGCGTTCGGACGGTCCGGCAGCGGCGGGATCGCCAGCGACTTCTGCCAGGAATGGAGCAGGTTGAAGCAGTGGCCTATCTCATGGGTGGTCGTGTAGAGCTGAAGCCGCTGCTGGTCGGCGGTGGTACCGGCGAGGCTCTGGTAGAAGACAGCCGCGCCCTGTCGCTGCCTGCCGACCTGATCGAACATGATCCCGTAGAGACCAGGCCCGAGATCGTGCAGCTGTGCGTGGAAGAGCCATACGGCCCATTGAGGAATGTCACGCCAGAGTGAGAAGTGCCGCACCATCGCTGCGTGCAGCTCGGCATCGGACCACGTGCCGTTGGCGCCGGTTTCAGTGGTGTTGACGACGTCCGTCACGCCCGCCGTTTGCATCTCGACTCCGGCTTCGGCGTAGGCTCCAGCTACGGAGAGCGTCCGCGCCGGCCCACCCGACGGCAACGACCCCGTGTTGTACGAGACGAACGGCGCCGGCACCGTGTCCTGCCGGTCCTGCTCGAAGAGCACGGAGCGGAGGAAGGGCGAAACGAACTTGCAAATGTACGTCGCGCCCGGCGTACCGGCGAGCGTGAGGTGCTGGAGGGTGGCTGCTCCGCCTCTCGAGAAGATCGGCATGCGCGGGATCGTGACCTTCACCCTTGGCGCTCCCGCTGACCAGGTGTACACGCCGAGTCCGGTGATGGTAACTACCGTCGGCGAGACGGCCACCGAAACGGCGTCCACTCGCATCGAACCGAAGTAGTTGATCGTTCCGCCGGATATCGAGTAGTAGTCCGCGCTTACCCTCATCGTCGGCCGCGGGCCGTCAACGTCGACGCGCAGCTCGACCTGAAACGGCGCTCCGGCGCTCCGGTAGCGACCGGCCACACGTCGCTTGACGAGCGGTAGCGGGATCTTCGGGAGCGGGTGAATCCCGAGCCCGCTGAGCGTCGAGACGTCGATGTCTCCGGTCTCGGTGGGCTCATCAATCGTCGGTGCAAGTGCACTTGCGATAGCCACGGCGGTTTCTTCGTCCACCGCAGCCGATGCACCGTTCTCGTGAGGCGGCATCACCTCGAGCGCAACGCCGCCCTCTTCGTGTTCCGCGTGGAGCTCAGGCTCCGCGAGTCCAGTGGTCGGATCAATATCGACCATAACCTCTCCCCTCAAATTGCTGGGTTGCGAGAGGCCGCAGACTCTCTTCCTGCGGGATCGTTGTGCGCCTCACCTCCTTCCGGTGACGCCGATGGTCTTCCGAAGGACCAGTGCGATAAGTACAACTCTGGATGACCGAAGTCAAGAGCCCCCGCCACCACAACCCGCCGCAACGGCGGGTTTCGATTTGGCCGCCGAGCCGCGTGTCTAGAAGAGCGCGCGGACGCTGTCGAGCAGGCGACCGATGTCGTCCGAGAACAACCCCAGGACGATGATGATCCCCGGAGTGATGACGGCGAGGACCACCGCGTACTCCGCCATCGTCTGAGCGGTCTCGCGTCGGCAGCGGGAACGAATGCGGTCGAACCAACCAGGGCGCGGCATATCCGTGGCATCGGCGCGGGCCCCGTCCCACCTTATGCCCCGTCCTGGGGATTCGGGTATCCGACCTGATTGAGAAGCTATGCGGGATGCGGCGTCTCCTCCTGGCCTTGGTGCTTCTCCTAGCCATGCCGGCATCCGCTGGCGCCGCCCAGGCGCTGCCTCGGAGCGCGATCTTCTTCTACCCCTGGTACTCCACCCCGGCACACGACGGCCAGTACATCCACTGGACGCAGGGTGGGCACACCCCGCCTTTTGACATCGGGTCGGCCTTCTTTCCGATGCGCGGCACCTACTCGAGCGGCGATGCGCGCGTGCTCGCGGCTCAGATGAGGGACATCGCGGCAGCCGGCGTCGATGAGGTCGTCAGCTCGTGGTGGGGGAGGGGGTCGCCAGAAGACGGACACCTGCCGGCGGTGTTGCGCGCGGCCAAGCGGCGTGGCCTTCAGGTGGCTGTGCAGCTCGAGCCGTACGAGGGCCGGACGGTGGATTCGATCGCGTCCGATCTCGTGTACCTGCGGGGCCTCGGCCTACGCGACGTCTACGTCTACAGCACCAAGGATTTCACCGCCGAAGACTGGCGCCGCGTGACACTCCAGCCAACCGGACTGCGCCTGTTCGCCCAGACGAATCACGTCGGCTTCGCTGCCCGGGCAGGCTTCATGGGCTTCTACACCTACGACATCCTTCTCTACGACGCAGCCAAGTTCGCCCGCTTCTGCACGCAGGCGCGCGCCCTCGGGATTCTCTGCGCACCCTCGGTGGGTCCGGGCTATGACGCCGGCGAGGCGACCGGAGACCCGCGTGTGAAGCCGAGGCTCGACGGCGCAACGTACGACTCGATGTGGGGCGCCGCGCTGCGCGTCGGCGCGGACGTGGTGACGATCACGTCCTATAACGAGTGGAGCGAAGGGACGCAGATCGAGCCCGCAGGCCACGGTGGCCGGTACGAGAGCTACGACGGAACGTATGGGCTGCACGGTCGCGCCGCGCAACGCGCCTACATCATGCGCACGGCGTACTGGACGTCACGCTTCCAGTAAGACGTCGGCGCCGCACCCGCTGACGAGTGCGTCGAAGACATCCTCGACACCGCGCAACGATGGGTGCGAGAGATCGACCTCGACGTCGTCCCACTCCTCGAGGCCGAGTGAGCCCGCACCTTCGTCGGCGCCGAAGCAGAGCAGCGTCTCGGTGGAGATGACGTTTCGACGCCCGGTCTGGCGTCGAGCGATGCCCTCGAGCTCGCGCAGCTCCTCGAATGGGTCGATGCGAACGTTGGAGTCGGAGCCGATGCAGATGCCGATCCCGCGAGTGCGGACGCGCTCGACCGGTAGAAAGCCGTCGCCCAGGTTCGCCTCCGTCGTCAGGCAGGCACAGATCCGCGCGCCGACGCGGGCAACCCGATCGAGCTCGGCGCCGTCGGCGTGGGTTGCATGGACGACCGTCGTCCGCTCGGTGAGGCAGCCGGTGCGATCCAAGAGCTCGATCGGTCGGATGCCGTGCTCGGCGAGGCACTCTTCGATCTCGCGCGGCTGTTCGTCCGCGTGCACGTGAAGCGGCAGACGCTCGGCGGCCGCGTAGCGCCCGATCTCCTCGAGCCAGTCGGCAGGGCACGCGCGTACGGAGTGGGGGGCGACGCCGACAGGAATTCCACGGCCCCGCAAATCCTCGACCTGCCGCAGGTATTCCGCCACCGACTCCTGTCGAAAGCGGGGCAACCCGCCGCGTCCGTATGCGGCCAAGAGGAGGACGATGCGGATACCTGCCTCCTCCGCGGCGTCCACCGCTGCCAGCGCTTCCTCGAAGCCCAGATAGTGGAACTCGCCCACTGCCGTATAACCCGCGGCACGTAGCTCGCGGTACACGTGCACGTACTCTCGACGGACGAGCTCGGGCGTCTGGCGCTCTGCCTCGGCGAGCATCAGCTCACGCCAGCCCCAGAAGTCGGCTCCTCCGGCACGGCCGCGCAGGCCACGTTGAAAGCCGTGGCTGTGCGCATCCACGAAGCCAGGCAGGCTGAGACTCTCGGCCACGGGCGTATCCTTTCCACACTCATGGCGACCCGCGCCGTTCCGGCGACCTTGCAGCAGCTTCCCAATGCGCTGACCATCGCGCGGCTGGCTCTGATCCCGGTCTTCGTCGCACTCATGCTGAGCGCGGACGGCGGACACAGCTGGCCGGCCGGAATCGTCTTTGGGATCGCAGGCGTCACCGACCAGATCGACGGCTTCCTCGCGCGGCGGTGGCAGGTGGAATCCGACTTCGGGCGCGTCTTCGACCCACTCGCCGACCGGCTGATGATCGACGCCGCGGTGATCCTCCTTTTCGTTCAGGACCACATGCCGTGGGCCGGCCTGGTCGTGATCCTCGGGCGTGACCTCCTGCTCCTGGCCGGCTACAAGACGATCGCACCGCAGGGCTATGAGGTGAACGTGAACTTCCTCGGCAAGGCGGCGACCTGGCTCCTCTATCTCGGGATCGGATGCCTGATCGTCACGCACCGTTCGACCGAGTGGCCCTACTGGATTTTCTGGACGGGTCTCGTCCTCGCGGTCTGCGCAGGCGTGGTGTACGGGGTCGCGGCCTGGAGAGAGAGAAAGCGATGAAAGCCGTCGTGATGGCGGGTGGCGAGGGCAACCGTCTGCGCCCGCTCACGTCCAATCAGCCGAAGCCGATGGTGCCGGTCGTCGGCAAGCCGTGCATGGAGCACATTCTCGAGCTGCTGCGCGAGCACGGGATGGACGAGGTGATCGTCACGGTCGCCTTCCTGCCGCAGGCGATTCGCAGTTACTTCGGCGAAGGGGAGACGCTGGGAATGCAGATCGCTTACTCGGTCGAGGAGTCGCCACTCGGTACGGCCGGCTCGGTCCGCCTGACCGCGAGGCAGCTCGACGAGACGTTCCTCGTGATCTCGGGCGACGCCCTTTGCGACGTGGACCTGAGCGCGCTCGTGGCCTTTCACAAGGAAAGAGGCGCAGCGGTGACGATCGGGCTCAAATCGGTCGAGAACCCGCTCGAGTTCGGCATCGTCGTCACGGACGAGGAAGGACGGGTGGAACGCTTTCTCGAGAAACCGTCGTGGGGCCAGGTCTTCTCCGACACGATCAACACGGGCATCTACGTGATGGAGCCTGAAGTGCTGAAGCACGTGCCGGCCGACAGACCGTACGACTTCTCGAAAGAGCTCTTTCCGTATCTGCTGGAGATGGGGCGCCCGATCTACGGACACGTCATGGACGGCTACTGGCAGGACATCGGGAATCTCGACCAGTTCCGGCAAGCGAACTTCGACGCCCTCGAGGAGAACGTGCGCCTCAACATTCCGGGCATCCGCATCCGCGGCAACGTCTGGCTCGGCGAGGGGGTCGAGATCCCCGACCTCGAGCAGATCGAAGGGCCGGCGTACATCGGCAACTACTGCCGCATCGCTCCCGGTGCGACGGTCGGCGCGCACTCGGTCCTCTCCAACAGCGTCACGCTGCGCGAGCGGACACGCACGACTCGTTCCGTCATTGACGCGTCGACACACATCGGTCGCAGCTCGTTGATCGAAGGCGCCGTGATCGGCCGCTCTTGCGACATCCGCGCGCATGTCCGGATCCACGAGGGAGTCGCCATCGGCGACGAGGTGACGATCGGCTCGGAGACCGTGATCATGCCGGGCGTCCGGATCTACCCGTACAAGGAGGTCGAGTCCGGCTCGCACATCACCGAGAGCCTGATCTGGGAATCCCGCGCGTCGACGCGGCTCTTCGGCAGAGACGGCGTCGCAGGCCTGGTCAACGTCGACCTCACTGCCGAGGTCGCCGTGCGCATCGCGGCCGCACTCGGGACGGCGCTGAAGCGCGGCGCGCGCGTTGCTGCCAGCCGCGAGTCCGCGCCCGCGTGCCGCATGATCAAGCGGGCGATGATCACCGGCTTCACGTCCACCGGGCTGGACGTCGCCGATTTACGCGTTCTGCCCGCGGCGGTCGCGCGCCATCTCCTCAAGAGCGAGGGCTACGAGGCGGGCTTCCACGTCGGTACGAGCCAGTCGGACCCTGAGGTGGTGCAGATCAAGTTCTTCGAGCAGCCGGGCATCCAACTGTCGGCCTCGATGCAGAAGGAGATCGAGAAGAACTTCACGCGCGGGGAGTTGCGCCGCGCGAGCTTCGGCGACATCGGCACGATCAGCTATCCCGCACGCGTGCGCGAGTCGTACGCGCAGGATCTGCTCGACGGTCTCGACGTGGAAGCGATCCGTGCGCGCGGCTTTCGCCTCGTCGTCGACTACGGCTTCTCGGCCGCGTCATACGTGCTGCCGCTGCTCCTCGGACCGCTCGGGGTCGAGGCTGTCTCCGCGCACGGCTTCACGACGGACCGGACCGACACCGGCGCGGCGCTGCTGCGAGAGGCGATCGGGCAGGTAAAGCAGCTCGTCCCCGCGGTCGGCGCCGATCTCGGCGTGGTCCTCGACCGTGCGGCCGAGCGCCTCTATCTGGTCGACGAGCGCGGCCGCGAGGTTCCGGTCGAGCAGAGCCTGCTCCTCTTCCTGCGGCTGATCGGAAGCAACGGCCGGCGGGGCAAGCTCGCGTTCCCGATCACCGTCACGAGCCAGGTGGATCGGCTGTTGGAGGGGAGCGGTCTCGAGGTCGTGCGCACGCCCGCGTCGCTCGGCGACCTCACGAAGGCGGCCGCCGAAGACGGAGTCATCTTCGCCGGCGCCGTGGGTGGCGGCTACGTCTTCCCGGAGTTCCTGCCTGCCTATGACGCGACCGCGAGCCTCTGCAAGCTGCTCGAGCTCCTCGCGCCCGTGCGGCGGCCTCTGTCGGAGCTCGTCGCCGATCTGCCTGCTTCGACCCTGGTCCACCGGCAGCTTCCGTGTCCCTGGGCCCTCAAGGGCGTGGTGATGCGGGTGTTGACCGAACGCCTGCGTGACCGCGAGCTCGATTTGACGGACGGCATCAAGGTCTTCGACGAGCGCGGCTGGGCCCAGATCCTTCCCGACCCGGACGAGCCGCTCATGCACATCTATGCCGAGGGGCGAACCGAGGAGGACTCGAAGGTCCTCGAGGCCGAGTTCCGCTCGATGGTCGAGGAGATCATGCAGACGGAGGGCGCGGCAACCACGACTTAGGCGGACTGGCAGGCAGTGGGTAAACTCTCAAGCTCAGGTTGACCCTTTGCAAGTTCGCTGCTTTACTGCTGACGAGCCCTCGACCAGGAAAGGCGGCCCGTGGAACCTCTGCCCGATCTCGCAACGCTGTCCGACGCCGATCTCAAAAAGCTCATCGCCGACCTGATGCAGGAGGAGAACCAGGTCTCCTACCAGCGGCGGCTGCTGCACGGGAAGATCGACATCCTTCGCGCGGAGCTCGTTGCGCGGCTGCAGAAGACGGGAGGGGCGAGCGTCCTCGACCAGGTGGACGTCGATCACCTGACCGAGATCCTGACGTCGAGAGCCGCTCCGCCCACCTAAGGTGCCCCTACCGGCAGTACTTGCCGGCCTCTGGCCCGCGATCACGCGGCGCCAGAGTCCACCCTCGCCCTTAGCAGGGCAGACCAGCCTTGCTGCGGTTGAGTGCGGCCTCTGGTTTGGTGCTCACGACCCAGAGACTCGGCAGCATCACCGGCAGGGGCACCAGTGAGCCACATCTACTGCCAGGAATGCGGCTTCCAGAATCCCGAAGCTGCGAACTACTGCGCACGCTGCGGCGCTCTGCTCGTCAAGGACGAGGGCGGCGCGGAGTCGACGCAGACGTTCACGCCGGACGAGGGCGAGGACACGTCCCACGAAGTGCTCGAGGACCTCGGGATCACTGGTCCCGCGCTGGTCGTCCGCTCGGGTGGCGGCAGGGCGGGGGAGACGTTCCACCCGGAAGGCGAGACGTCGATCGGCCGCTCACCGGACTGCGGGATCTTCCTCGACGACGTCACGGTCTCGCGCAAGCACGCCGTGATCGTGGCGCGCGACGGCGGCTTCGTCGTCGAGGACCAGGGCAGCCTCAACGGCACGTTCGTGAACCGGAAGCGTGTCGAGTCCGCACGGCTCGAGGACGGCGATGAGCTGCAGATCGGCAAATATCGACTGACCTTTCTCAACAGGTGACGGCAACCGCCTCGAGACCGCGTCTGCTGACCATCGGGACCGTCTGCGGGATGCTCAAGGACGAGTTCCCGGACATCTCGATCTCGAAGATTCGCTACCTCGAGGACCAAGGGCTGTTGGCGCCGCGGCGGACGGAGGGCGGGTATCGCCTCTTCAGCGAGGACGACGTCGAGCGCCTCGAGACGATCCTCCGCCTGCAGCGTGACGAGTTCCTGCCGCTGCGCGTGATCCGCCAGGAGCTTGCCTCTGCCGGCGCGCGCGACCGCAAACGGCGGCGCACCGGGTTGACGGAGCAGGAGCACGAGCTCGAACTCGACGAGCTGTGCGAGCGCGCCGGGATCGACGCAAGGCTCGCGCGCGAGCTGGAAGAGTTCGGATTGCTGACACCGCGCACCGAGTCCGGCGAGAAGCGTTACCGCGAGCTGGACGCGGAGATCGCCCTCGCCTGTGGCCGGCTGGCGCAGTTCGGAATCGCTCCTCGGCATCTCCGGGGATTCCGCACGGCGGCCGACCGCGAGGCGGCGCTCATCGAGCAGGTCGTCGGCCCGGCCCTTCGTGCCCGCAATCCGGAGCGGCGACAGGCCGGTCTGGAGGACCTCGAATCCCTCGGCGAGCTCGCGCAAGGCCTCGGCCAGTTGCTCTTCTGGCGCGCGCTGCGCAGGCTTGCGTCAACATGACCCGGTGAATCTCGCAGAGAAGGTCCGGGAGGTCCCCGACTGGCCCCAGCCCGGTGTCGGTTTCAAGGACGTCACGCCGCTGCTCGCGGATCCGGAGGCGCTCGCCTATTCGATCTCGCAGCTCGCGGAGTGGGGTGCGGAGAAGAAGCCCGACCTGATCGTCGGCGCCGAGGCACGCGGGTTCATCCTCGGAGCCGCGATCGCCAAGGAGATCGGCTGCGGGTTCGTGCCCGCGCGGCGGCCGGGCAAGCTCCCGCCCGAGACGATCAGCGCCACCTACGCGCTCGAGTACGGACAGAACGCCCTCGAGCTGCACCCGGACATGGTTCCGCACGGGGCGCGCGTCCTGATCCACGACGATGTGCTCGCCACGGGCGGCACCGTCGAGGCGATCGCCGAGCAGCTGGTGGAACGCCTGGGCGGCGTGGTCGTCGGGTGCTGCTTCATCATCGAGCTGGGGTTCCTGAAAGGCCGCGAGCGCCTCTCCAACTACGACCTGCACGCCCTGATCGAGTACTAACCGTTACAAGGGTTCAGGTTTGACATCCGGGCTGCCGATTAGAAAGGCACCATGTACGACGCGCTGACGGGGCGCTTCACCTTCCCTTGCCCGGCACGGGGAGAGGCGCACGTCACCCTTTCGGCCTTCCGTCAGCTCGAGCGCCTGCCGGGCGCGGCTCATCCCTCCGTCTTCCACGTGCTCTTCGCTTGCGCGTGTGGGGAGGAGCACGACGGGCTCGTCACCCACGACGACCTGGACTGGGGCCCGCTCGGCCTGCAGAGCGGCGCGTTCTACAACGTCATGACCGCACAGCTCGATCGCGTTGTCACCGAGCTCTCCGATGTCGCGGCGCGCAGGATCGAGGCTGGGGAATGGCCGTGGAGCTTCTTCTGTTACCCCGAGGACCGGCCGCGGCCCGTCTTTCCGTCCTCGTTCTTCCTGCTTGCCCCGGGAGACGGCTCACTCGGGCTCGCCGTTCGCTGCCCTGCCTGCCAGCGCACGTCGGTGAACCTCGTCTCCCATGAGCACGTCGACCTGCCCTTCCACAACGACCCCAAGGTAGGAGTGGTCGAGCACGTCTTCAACGATGATGTCGCCGGCGCTCTGGAGGAATTCCGCGCTGAGCTCTACTCCGCCTCGTTCGATACTCGCCGCCTGGCGCTCTAGAACCCCGGATTCGTCTTCGGCGGGGCCGGGTATCACCGAAAGCAGCGACTAGTGAGGTGATCGAATGTACGGACTCACACGTGCGACGACGACACTGGTGTTCTCGGCTGCCGCCGGTCTGCTGCTCTGGCTCGCAACGCAGGTCAGCAACGACCACGTCGGGGGCTACTGGGCTCGGGTCGGGCTCGTTGCCGGAGCGGGTCTCCTGATGGCAGTGTCCCAACTGGTTGGAGGCTGGACGAAGTGGGGCTGGCCGCGGCTCTCGATCCCGGTCCTCGTCACCGCGTTCATTCCGGTGGCGATCGTGTCGTTGTGGATCATCCTGGCCGGCGAGCCGGGCAGCGGTTGGTTCCACAACCACGTGCTGGCCTGGAGCCAGGACATCCACGTCAGCGGTCTCGTGACGGACTTCCTGTACTACATCCCGGTGTTGGCGTTCGGGACGGGGCTCGTCTTCGGGTTCTCGTTCGACACGACCGGTCCGGTCGTACGTGGCCGCCACGTGGCCGTCGACCGCGACCGCAAGGTTGCACCGGTCAACGGGCTCGCGGCCGACGAGCCGGTGTCCGCCGAGCGAGAGGCTACGACAACGTCGGCCAATCGCACGACGGACCGCGAAACGGTCAGATAACTCGATTGAGGCCGCCCCTCGGCAAGCCCGGGGGGCGGCTTTAGCCTTGGCTCAGGGATGAGCCGCGGACTGCCCGGCGCCGATAACCCGAAAGCCATGACGTACGACTCGCTACCGCAGGGCGAGAGAGGCTACGAACTCCTCCGCGCTGCCCTGATCGAGGTCGAGGACTCTCGGCCTCCTGCCTTCCGTCGCCTGGAGCAGGCCGTCGGAGGGGAGCTCGCCCGCATGCTGGTGGGCGCGCTCACGCCACGCCGCCCGCGCGCGATCCCCGTCTAGGCCTAGGCCTCTTCGCTCTCGCCGTAGACGCGGACGAAGAGAAAGATCGCGCCGAAAGCGATCAGTCCCAGCACTGTCGACGTGCCTTTCTCGATCCCGACCGCGAGGATGAGGAAGCCCCACAGGTACAGGCTCAGGAGGAGCGCCCAGACGAAAGCCTTGACGCCTGGTTCGATTGCGGGAAGTCGCAGGTACACCGCAGGCAGCCTAAACGGGACCAAAAAAATTCGCCGAGCCAGTTTCACTTTCGTCCACCGCTTCCGCTGACTTTCGCCTTCCGGCTACTGCCTTCGGACTCGGTTTCGACCTACTCGCGCTCTGTGCTCGGCGCATTTGGCAATCTAACGTGTCAAGCAAATGATGCAAGGGGTCGAAATAGGTCGTGGCCGCAATTTGCGAAGTTTTCCTTTTCCAACATTTCCACAGCCAATCTTCCAACGTGTTGATACCTGTGTGGAAAGGATCGGCGCCGACCGGAAGATTCTCGAACTGACGCCGCAGCTGCGTCGGTCGAACGCACGCCGACACTAACGCATTCGACATACTCTTGCGCGTGAGCCGCCGGCAGATCGCTTTCACGGCCGCCGCGGGCTCCGCGTTTCTGCTCGCCGTCGTGCTCGCCGCACTCCGCGTGGGGGAGACGCCCGGGAAGCTCTCCGACTGGCAGGCCCTGGTCCTCGGCATCGTTCAGGGTGCGACCGAACTGCTGCCGGTCTCGTCCTCGGGACACCTCATCCTCGTCCCGTGGGCGGCCGGCTGGCACTACCTCCAGGACCATCCCGACTTCAACAAGACCTTCGACGTGGCGCTTCACCTGGGGACGTTGATCGCGGTGATCCTCTACTTCTGGCGCGATGTCGTGCGCATTGCCGTCGCCTGGTGGCAGAGCCTCAGGCGGCGGCGGATCGAGACATCGGACGAGCGAGTCGCCTGGTACATCGTCGTCGCGACCGTCCCGGCTGCCATCGCCGGGGCAGCGGGGGAGAGCTTCATCGAGAAGAAGCTCGGTGACCCCTGGCAGATCGCGATCCTGCTCGCGGTCTTCGCGATCATCCTCTGGCTTGCCGACCGGGTTCCGCCGCGGCGCTCGATCGAGCACATCGGCTGGCGCGGAGCGTTCGGCATAGGCCTGGCGCAGTGTCTCGCGCTGATGCCCGGGACCTCGAGGTCCGGCGTCACGATCACCGCTGGGCGCTTCCTGAAGCTGAACCGAGACGATGCGGCGCGTCTGTCGTTCTATCTCCTGATCCCGATCGTCTTCGGCGCAGCCGTCTTGAAAGGGGCAAAGGTGGCCAAGGACGGCCTGCCGCCCGGATCGGCCGGGCCGTTTGTCGTGGGCATGATCGCGGCGGCGGTGGTCGGGCTCGTCGCGATCTGGGGCCTCCTCGGTTACGTGCGCCGGCATACGTACACCGTTTTCGTTGTCTACCGGCTGGCGCTCTCGGCGGCCATCCTGATCACCATCGGCGCCGGCTGGCGCGGCAAGAACTTCTAGGAAACGCCGACCGTGACGCCCGGGAGGAACCCGAATGGGATTCCGGTTGCCGGTTCGACGTACACCGCCCGGTAGAGCGCGCTCGGGGTCGGGTCGAGGCCGTCGGCCCGGAAGGAGCCGTCGGCGGCGACGGGGCTCGCCGCGACCAGCTGGCGTAGAGAGTGGGGCAGCTCCCGATAGATCTCGACGCTGCCGCCGGCCGCACCGGCGACGTTGCCGCTGACCTGACCGGTCTCGGTGACCGCGCCCATGCTGATCTGGATGGAAGGGAGCGAAGGCGCCGGCGCGCGAAACCACTCGAGCGCGCCCTCACGGGAGAGCAGGAGCTGCCTGGCGCCGCCGGGCGCGATCATGTACCCCTCGAGCCGCCCGTCGAGCTGCCACGTCGCGTCACCCGGCCCTTGCACCACGACCCCCGCATAGACCGGCCAGTCCTCTGCCAGGTTCACCCAGTCGTAGGCGGCGACCTCGGGCGCGTTCTCGCCCTGTGCGATCGACACGAAGATCCCGTGCGTCAGCGTCCACGTCGTCTGCGTCTCCGAGCTCGACGTCAGGAGGACCACGAGCTCGTCGGGATACACCTGCGTCCACGCCGACCAGAGGGTGGAGGGGAGGAAGACGGCGCCCACGCGGCCCTGAGGCGTCCCGTCCCGGCTCGCGAAGAGGTACTGGCCCTCCCAGCCGCCGCGTGCCTTCGGGGCCCAGTCGATGGCCGCGGAGGTGTAGGTCTCGACGACGTGGAGGCGCCCGTTCACAAGCACGGGCGCGGCCCCGGGCGAGACGTCGCTCGTCGGAAAGCCCTTCTGCGTGATCGCGCGCGTGCGAGGCCGAACCCCTTGGCCGAACGTCACGAGTCGGAGAAAGGTCTTCCCGGAAGCGCGCTGAACCGCGTACGCGATCGCGGGACGCTCGTGCGCGTCGAGGGTCAGGCCCGCGGCCCCGAGGCTGCTCCCGGCGGCGGGCCGCGCGATCGACGTGATCCGGCTGCCGCGGGCAAGGGAGAGCCAGCGACCCTGCAGATCCTCGGCGAGGACGCTTACGTACCGGTGCGGACGCTCGCTGACCCTGATCCCGGCGAGCGTCACATTCGCTCCAGGAAGGCGCCCGAGCCGAGCCGACTGCCAACGACCCTGTTTGGTGCGCAGCGTCATGAAGAGATTCCGGCCCACCGTGTACGTCACGTACGGCGTCCCGTCCGCTGCGACCGCAAGCAGGCCGTGGTCGGCCTGCCTCGTCACGAGCTCTGCCTGGGAAGGAGAGGCGATCGCGAGGGCCGCCAGCAGGCCGATCAACCCCAACTTGACATAACGCAGATTTCCGTGCATTCGCTTTCGCAAGCCTACGTTCCTCCACAAATCAGGTAGTCGCAAACGCACGACTTTCCTGCGGGCAACTATTCGTCGATCGCCTCAAGCGCGGCCTGTAGGTCGGCGCGATTCGGATGCAGGTAGCCAGCCGTCGTGCTCGGGCTTTCGTGTCTCAAGAGCTGCTGCGCCATCACAATGTCGCCGCTCTTCCGCCAGAGATTGTCTGCGGCCGAATGTCGCATCTCGTGCAGCTTCACCGTCGCCGGGAGACCGGCGCGTGCGAGGCAACGCTTGAACCAGCGGTGCACGCTCGCCTGGTCGTACGGACGCGTCTTGTGATCCCACGGATGCAGCAGGTACTCATCTTCGCCGAGCCCTACTAGGTGCACTTCCAGGTCGGTCTTCAACTGGCGGAAGCCGATCGGCATGACGACGGTCTTGTTGCCCTTACCGGTGATCTTCACCGTGCCACGTGTCAGGTCGAAATCACGCACGCGAAGCAGTCGGAGCTCGTTCTTTCTTAGACCGAGACGGCCAACCAACTGCACTCCGATCTGATCGCAGAGAGACGGCTGCGCGTCACGTAGCTGATCAATCACGTCTGTCGAGTACGCCTGCCTCTCGACGTGCGCACGCTTCGGAGAGCGGATAGGCGCCGCCACGTTCGTCTTCACCTTCCCGTTTTCAAGCGCCCACTGAAGGAAGCTACGGAGCACGGCAAGCTTCAGTCGCCGCGTTGCCGCCGAGCATTCAGACCAATGCTCATCGAGGAAGTAGCGGAGGTCCTCCGTCGTCAGGTCGTCTAGGGACGCGTAGTGCGCGAAATCAACGCTCAGCTTCGCGAGCGGGAGCTCGTAAGTGTCGAGTGTGTTCGGGCTGCGGTCGGAGAACCGCATTGCTCGTTGGTAGTGGCCGACGTGCTCCCCGATCGGCGTCGAGCGGTATGACTTGTCCTTCATCGCAAGCTGCCGAATCTGCGCGGCCTGCGCGAGTGCTTCTCGGGATAGAGTCGATGGCGCATGGGAGTCGTTGCCTCCTGTGCCGGGGCCCGGGCGCGTCAACGCTGCGGGCCCATTGTTATATCGCATCGACCGTATCAAGATTCCTGACGATTGTCTATGCCTTCACCGAGCGGTATTCGGGCTTGTACTTCCGGTCGCAGAACGGGCACTTCGGTTCGCGAATGCTGACGACCGTGCCCGCGGGCGTCGCAGCGCCCGCCCCCGGTGTCTCCGTCCCGCACGGGCACGTCCACGTGGATGCAGGAGGCTCGATCACGCCCTCCTGAATCAGGGCATGCACATCGTCTAGGAGTGCCTCCTCCTCTCCTCCCCCATGAGGGCACTTTTCCGTAACAGGCGTAACATCCGCTTGTTCTGGCGGGTTTGCCGTTACGGATAAACCGCTTGGGAGAGCCGTTGTTACGGGTGTTACGGCAAAAGGGCCTCCTGGAGGAAGAGAGAGATAGCGCTCCCAGGTGTCCTCGAACTGCTCGCGCTTGTACCCCTTCGCGAGGCCGTCCGGGAACCGGATCGTGCTCGACTTGATCCCGAACGTCCTGAGCAACCCGGAGAGCGCTCGCGGCGTGATCTGCTCCCCCCTACTCCACGTCTTCCAGGATCGCTCCGCGTCCTCGCAGAGCGTGAGGATCAGCGTCTCGGTCGGCAGCCGCTCGACATCCGGATCGGTGTCAAACGCCTTCCGGATGTCGGTCAGCAGCGCGACCCCGACGTCATCGTCAGCATCCGCGTCGCTACCTCGGAGCTCGATCACGGCACGTCGTGCCCGCTGCGGCCAGTCGCCGCCGGCTGCGTCGGCGATCGCAAACAGCGGCTCCGAAATGTCCTGGGCACGATCGTCAAGTTGCTCCGGCAGGTCAGGGTTGGCGCGGGCGAGCTCGTCCAGGTGCGCCTTCGCCCAGATGGCCATCCTCAGCCGTAGCTGCTTGGAGGCCTGATCGGCGTGCCGACGGCGCCACCGCTCGACCTGCTCGCCCTTGCTCTTCCGCTTCAGTGCGATCGGCAGGCACCGGTCCGTGATCATGTCGTTCAGTTGACCCTTGCCGCCCAGCACCTTCGGGCCGAACACGTCGAAGAGCACGACCTCCTGGTGCGAGCCCTGGCCGATGCAGCGGATGACCGGCGTACCTGCGGAGAAACCGTTCAGCAGCACCGCGCCAATGTCGCTGTGGAGGTTCTTGTTGCCCGCCTCTTCTCCAAGCACCGCGCCGATCTCATCGAACAGCAGCGTCCGAGTGCCGTCGCTCAGGCTCCGGAAGAGCGCAGCTTCACTAACGCCGCCCGTCTTCAGCGGCGCCTGTACGGCGAACTCGAGCAACTCGAGCAATCGGCTCTTGCCGGTGCGCTTGGTCGGCGAGTCAACACGTAGGTAAGGCACGACGGTGAACGCCTTCACGCAGTAGGTCATGACGGTGAAGAGCGAGACCACGTACGTCTGTGACTCCGTCATGACCATGTAGCGCGAGAAGTGCGTGACCAACTCGTCTAGCAACTCGGCGCCGTCGACGTCTCCGACCACGGAGTCGTTCACGCCGGCGATGTACTCGGCTATGCCTGCCTCCACCACTTCCTTGTCGAGCGCCGGCGCCTCCCCCCGCGCATACTTCTCCACCATGTTCGTGACCGAGCGAACGACTTCGCTATCGCTGATCGGCGGGTCGCAGTGCGCCTCGTTCCACGCTCGCGCGCTTGCGAGTACGACGTCGAGGTTCGAGCTCCAGTTGCACACAGCACGCGCATAGCGAACGACTGCCCCATGCCGGTCTGACCCTTCCGGGATCTTCGCGTCAGGCGCGGCATGAATCTGCTCGCGACGCTCGCCCTGCTGTTGTGCGGCCTTCCGGGTGAGCCAGCGGTACGTGTCGAGTGGCATCTCCGGGATCTCCACCGCGCCGGGTGCGTTCAGGAAGCGGTAGGTCTCACCGTTCGGGTGGATAGCCGGAGGGCAGACAAAGTACCGGCCGGCATCGGCGCCCAATCGCCCCTTCTCGAAGCGAAACGCGACCGCGTCCTTTGGACCTAGCTTCCCCGGCGCACGGAAGTACCAATGACGCTTCGTGTCGGCGCTCGATCTCACCGTGACCGTCTCCGGCAAGCTGAGCGCTTCGACCGTTGCGATGTCCTCGGCGCTGTCGGCTTCGATCCCGACCAGCCCGGACGCACGCAGCACCACTACCGGATTTCGATTCACGCCGCGATTGCCAAGAAGGCCAGCGCCGTACTCGGCATCCGGGAGCGGCTTCGTCTCGGGCCAGCCCTTCGCCAGTACGCGCTTGGCGTCGTCGCCTGCGACACCTGCGGTGAATGCGATAGCGAGTCCGAGGTCGCCGTAGATCCGCCCGTGCTCTTCGAGCACCTGGAGGCGAGAGGGAGCGGCCGTAGCCGCCCCCTCTCTGTTGCTAGCGCCCATGACGCGCACGCCGCCGTCGTGTCGCTCGTCGTGAAGCGATCTCCTGCAACTCGTGCCGCAGGCGTGAGAGCTCCCTCTCGCTGAATCCGTTCTCGCTCGCCGTCTCATAGACGAGATCGAGACCGAACTTGCTGGCGTGCGTGACGAACTGCTCGATGGTGGCGGTCATTTGACGACCTCCACCGTGAACAGCCTCGCCGCCGTCGCCGGATTCTTGGCGCCCTTGTCGCGACCAAGATGCACGACACGCAGACGGTCGCCAAGCTGCGCGTTCGCCTCTCGCACCTGCGTTTTATTCGAGAGGTTCCACGCCACCCAATCTCGAACTGCGCCGTCATCGTCTGTGCCTTCCAGGCACACGCCTGTCTTGCGCTTACCGTCCTGCCCGACAATCTCGATCTGCCGTACGTTCGTCAGCGTGAACTCGATCTTTGCGCCAACCTCGTCGTCGGCGGGCTTGAAGCTGATCGACGGAAACTCAATCCCGTCATAAAGACCAGGTACCATTTCAATCACTCCGTTCAATGTGGGTTTTGTTTGTGGCGGCCTCTCCGAGCTTCCGCGTTGCTCGGGAGGCCGTTCGCGTTAACGCGCTGGGTCAAGTCGCGCGGCCGACTGTCTACGTCTCACCGATTGCCCCCTCCCTTCTGCCCCCATCGAGCATCTCGGCTTCGCGCTCCTGGTTGACGCGCGTCGCAAGCGCCTTCCACATCTGCGTCTGCCGTGCGTCGGGGAGCTCGAGGAAGAGTGCGAGCCGCTCGGGCCCGGTCTCGATCCCCGCGGCCGTGCAGAAAGCCTCGAACAGCTCGAAGCTGTCGTCTGTGTGTGCGGCTTCCATGACCTAGAGCTACGACTCGCCTACACAGCTCGGCCCGAACGCGCGTTCGATGCCCTCCGACCCGCTTCTTAACCTGACTCGGAGATGGGCGAGCCGGAGCGAATCGAGAGCGAAGACGACCTGGCCGCGCTGAGCGCCGACGCGCTCCGGCGCCGACTCCGCAAGCGGCTTCGCCTGGCCGGCCTCGCGCCCGACCCCGAGACGCGCGAGCGGCATGAAGAGAATGTTCCGCTTGCCGTGTGGGAGTTGGAGCGCGAGTGGCGGGCCGATCCAACGCTCGACGGCGAGCCGGTGGACCTATGGCGCTACGTGCACGCTCGCTTGCGGCTGCGGCTACTGAAGCTGGACGCCCAGCAACATCCCGAACGCTACGACCCGCACGGGGGCTACCACCCTAAGGCCGCGCCCACACTTCTCGGCGAGGATGACATCAACGTGCCGGCTCCCGAGCGGGAGCCCGACGTCGGAGGGGACATCGTCCGCAAGATGCAGGACGCAGGGATCGACTCCCCCGCCACGCAACTCGCGGTCCTGCGCTTGGTACATGGAGTGCAGCGCGGAACCGTGCAGAACGGCCGGCAGGCCGCCAAGGTGTTAGGGAACGAGCGCTACCTGACGCAGCCTGCGTCGCAGGCGCTCGCGGCCGCGATGGAGATTGCGCACAAGTGGGAAGACGCCGGCGTCGCCATGCCGCCAAGCTTCGACGGCTTCTTGCGCGAGCTCTAGCGCTTCAGGACCGCCCTGATCGTTTCGTAAGAGACGTGGGTCTGAGCGGCTATCGCGCGCAAGCTGAAGTTTTTGCTGGCAGCCTCGCGTACGGCTGCCTCAAACTTCGCCTGCGCCTTCGCGAGCGCCTCAGCGCTTCGACGTACGGCTTCTAGCTCACGCTCCACTTAGTCACGGAGTTTGACGAATTCGGCGAGCCGCGCGCAACAGGGCCCAGCCGGATCAGCGTGCCGCGGCGAACTCCGCCGCGACCTCGTCGACCGCTGGCACGTCGATAGGGATTTCCCGTTCGGGAAAGACGGCGGTGATTTCCAACCTCCCACCTAGCGCGGCGACATAGGTCGCGAGCGTCGATACGTAGAGATCGTGCTGGTGCTCAATGCGCGAGACGTTCGCCTGGGTTACGCGCAAGGTGTCGGCGAGTCGCGCCTGCGTTACTTCGAGCAACTCTCGAAGCGCGGCGAGAGCGAGTGCCTCATCGATCGCGCGCTCATACTCGTCTACCCGGGCAGCTCGAGCAGGATCCGCGGTAACGCGGTCTGCTAGCTCCGAAAACTTCTTTGGCATGGTGGCTCCTTTGCTCATGGGCTGGGCAGCTGCCCTTCCTTTTCGAGTGTCTTCAAGTGCTCGTCGAACAGATCGTCTGCGACCGGAATAAAGCGGTCGTACCATCGATCCCACTCGCCGGATTTGTCTCCTCCGATGAGCAAGAGTGCGGTTCGTCGCGGATCGAACGCGAAGAGGATCCGAATGTTGCTTGCGGGTGGGATGAGTTCCTTCATGTTCTGGTGCTTGGACTGCTTGATCGTGTCGACGAGTGGTCGTCGGAGCGCCGGGCCTTCTCGTTCGAGCACTCGAACCGCTGCGGTGATCTGTTCCTGCTCGTCTTCCGTGAGGTCCTCCCACCAGGCCCCGAACTCGTCGGTGTATTCGACCTGCCATGACATATATAATGCGCGCATTGTACAACGCATTCCTTATCTTGTCAATGAAGGCAGGTGCGGCGCGGTTAGCGGGGTGGCTGTCGGTCCATAGCGCTCGAAATCCAGGCAAGCCAGCCACACGCCAACCAGGAACCGGCACCGTGGGACACCGCGTAGAAGCCCACACTCTCAACAGCACTTGTGTCTATTGCCTCGACCATTTTGAGGGTGCTACCGACTCATGAGTCATGCCCTCGTGCCCTGCCAGACAACGGCGAGGCGAGACGTAACCCTTGTTATGTCGCTCGCGCTTGGCTCTAGGAGCGGGATTGCGAGGCAGCGACTCGCCAATTCATCGAGACCCACCCCCATGCCGGGTACGACGAGACGCCTGTGAATCGGGAGCCAGGATTGAAAGGTAGTACAACTGTCCTAGTAGGCGTTATTCGGCTGCAAACTCTGCCTTATTGCTGGAAATAACGCAAAGATGACCGTAGCGTGTGCAATACTCGGCAAATGACGTCTTTTAGCCCTTTCGAGCCGCGTTTGCGTTTTAACCGTCGAACGGTTTGCGTTAATGGCCCTCTTCGTTTGCGTTGGTAGTGGTGTGTTTTGAGCCTCTTTTCGCGACCCAAGAAGCTGCTACGAGGCGGCTTGGACCCAGTTGCGTTACAGGCTCGCTCCGTTGAAGCTCGGAGGGCGAAGAGATTAGCTCGCGAGAGGGCCGAGCTGGAGCGTCGTCGTGAGGCTGCTCGTGAGGTTGTAGCCACCCCTGATAGGACGCCGGCGCGCGAATCCTCCCCACCTGATTCCGGTGATACGGAGGCCGGCTTTGCGCTGCCCGATTGGCTGCGGTTCTCTCGTTCGGCACGCGCTCCCGCTCCCGTGCAGGTCAGGCTCGCGCACGTCCCGGTAACACGCGACGTCCGCGCCGAGACCGCGAACTACAACGCCGAGATTGCCGAGCGCGCGGCCAAGCGTGACGCTCAGCTTCCACGTGCTCGTGGCCGGCGGAAATACCTCTACGGCAGCGATTCACGCGGCCCGGGTCCGACTCCGGGGCAGGTCATGGATTTCAAGTTCTGACGGTTCCATCCAACGAAAAAAGAGGAAACGATGAAACGCACACGCACACGAGTAAATCTGAGCGGGCCGACTGACCTTTGGGCCGCGAGTACCACGGTCGGCCCGATGGCGTCACGTCGCGAGTTTGAACGAGCTGTGCAGGAAGAGTTTGCGCGGCTGTCGCGAGAAGCAGTGGGTCGCTCGTCAGTGCTTCTCACCCAAGACGAGATCAACCGCCTGCGCGAGAAGGCCAGGGTTAACGTTGACCGGCGTCTGTCGGGCACGACGGTAGTCGGTGAAGAGAACACGCTCGACTCGCTGATTGCCGAAGCGCAGGTCGAGTTCGGTAGCGCCGGCGCCGTCATAGATGAGCGGAGCCGCGTTTTGGAACATCGAAAAGCGGAAGTCATTGCCGCCGCTGCAGCGGGCGGAAAGGCGGTTGACGAGCAAAACTATTTGCGTGCTTTGCGAGCGGTTTCTGACGAGTCGGCTCGTCAGGCGGACCACAGCGAGCTCGCAGAGGGTTTGCGCAATGCAGAACTGCTTGCCAATGTCGCCAGCGAAGAGCTCTACAACCGCGGCGTCCGACAAAGCGATCCGAACTACTCGGATCTTTACATCGCCGAAATTGAATCGCTCGCTCGCGAGAGCGGCCTTACCTACGGAGTGTGAGCAATGACCACTGAGGTAACCAGATTGGCATCGGGGAACGTCGGGATCGTGTTTCCGAACCGTGACATTTGCGATCCCGCTTTCATCTCGGCGAAAAACTTGACCTCGATGGGCCAAGAGCAGTTCGATTGCGTCATGGAGTGGGTCAGTGACGAGCGGGCAAAGCGAGCTGAACGTGAAGCCGAACATGAAGCTCTCATGGCCGAGGTTCGCGAGCGAATCCAAGCCGACGCTGAGGCTCGGGCCGCCGCAACCGAAGCCCTCAAAGCGGCGGAGCCCTGGAGGTTCGCCTAGCAATGACAGAACGGAGCAGAACGGAGACGACGGGGCGTCCTGCAATGACGAACGAGCGCTGCTGCACGCGAACAAGATGCGCCCGTCTGTTCCTCACGGGCTCGCACTCCATTTGCGTCGGTGATCTCGTCCTCGCGCCTCCCAGGTCTGCGGCCGCGGTGGGAATCCTTGCCCACGCTCGCGCCGTCGCAGATCGCCCCCAGGGTCCCGGGACTTCCTTGTTCATCCCGGGACCCTTCCGTTTCAACAAGATCCGCGCGCGCGCGTCGGTGGCCTTCCATGGGGTTCCGCCGCTGGCGAGGCCTTGCCGCGGAGCCGGGCGTCTGAGCCATTCGCTCGGCAGGACTCGGGGAGGGCCGGGGTTTTCGACTCCTTTGGCCCTGGCCTTCCCTGAGCGCTCGTCATTGGCCCTCCTGACGCCATGCCAACACTTCGGCAGAGCAGCCTGACCGCGCGCTTTCGCCACGCTGAGGGCGGCTTTCACGAGTTTGTAAGCCCATTGGCGTCGCCGGCCTCGGAAGCAAAGCCACAGGGGGCACGGAGAGGCGACGCGAGCGGTCAGGCAAGGGTATCCACCCGTCAGCGTAAGCTCGTCGGATGACCGAGAGCGGCCAAGTTATCCTCACGCTCGCCGAGGCAGAACGCCTGCTCAATGCCAACCGCGAGGGCATCCTCACCTCTCCGTGGGTGCAGCACTTCACACGCCGGCTCCGTGATCAGCCCGCCGCTGAGGAATGCTTGTTATTGCCGCGGCAGTGGATCCAGAACCTAGCGCCGCTGGAGTAACGAGAGCCGCGCAGGTGCGAAGGCCAGGCGGACGAGGGCGAGCGCGATTTTCAGGATGATCCACGTCGCGATAAGCGAGAACACAATCGGGGCGAGGATGACGAGAAGGAGCAGCGTCATCGCGTCACTCTCCCTCGTCTCAAAAGACGGTCTACGAGCGATTGGCGCATGCCCAGTGCCGCCGACAGACCTGTAGGGCCGACGGGAGAGAGCGTGCCCCGCTCTCGTAGACCAGCACGAGCGGCGAGCTCGTCGAGTACGTCAGGCTCGGCTCCATGTTCGAGGGCGACCCGAATCGGGTCGAGTCCGTAGAGATCCCACGCCTCATCCACGGCGAGGCCATTACGCTCACGGCCGAGGCGCTGCGCGACATCGCGTGTCGCCCAGTCGAGCAATACACCGTAACGCAGGTGCGCATGCCTGAGGCCGGCCCGAGTCCACGTATCGGCGCGAATGCCGACGTCATCGCAGATGTACTCGGCGATCCACCAGGATTCCTCGACGTGCGGCAGTGCTGCTATGTCAAGGTCACTCGGGCCTGCGAAGACCCGCAGATCTGCCCTCGTCGATTGCCCTGCTTGACCTAGCCTCGTGCGACGGGCGCCAAGGTCTTCGTTCACGGCGAGCACGTGGTCTCTGACCGTTGCATCCGCATCACTTGGCCGCCCGTAATCGGTCGGAAACGAGCGACCGTCACGACGGCAAAGAGAAAACTCCGGGTGGTCGCGTGTCGGGCGCGCGTACCAAGCCCGGCACGTGGCGATGAAGTCAGGCGGAAACTCTGGGCCTTCGGCTTCGTCCACTACGAAGGTAGGTTACGACGGATCTCGGTGATGGCGCAGCCTTGTGGTTAGGGGCGCCTACTGCAAAGCCTGCACTTCGGCCCACGTCAGCGGCATGTGCCCGTACTCGAACCACCAGCCGACGACGGTGCGCCGGACGTGGTGGTGGAGCATGGCTAAGAGATCGGCGACGTCGATGTCCATCTCGTCGGCGCCGGTGTCGCTGAGTTGTATCTGTAGACCCGACTGGGGCTGCACGTTCATGCTTTTTGAGGGATCTTGGGGACTCGCTGTGAACGCCACGATCTTTGCGTCGTGCTCCACGGGGCCAACTTTCAGGTGAGTCCATCTGATGTCGGCATTGTCCGAGGCGACCCAAGTATCCCTAGTGCTGACGGCCGCGATGATCGGCACGAGCAATCGGTGTTTGTCGAGGTTCGAGAGTTTATTGAGGATGGCGAGCGGGTCATGACGAGGCGGGTTCGAAGCGATGTATGGCTGAACGCGCTCAATGAGCGTCCGCTCATCGCCAGTTATGCCTTTGATCATCGGCGGGCTGCGCACCTTGAACTCGCACTCGTCAGTGAAGATCGGGAACTGACTCTTGCGGGCCTTGCGCGCCCTCCGCGGCGCGAGTTCGTAGACAAGGTGATCGAGAGCGGAGCGGATGTTGTGAATCGCGTCCCCGATGATCGGAGCAAGTGCTCGCAGGGGTGGCTCGCGGATGACCGCGTAGAGAACGTAGTCGATCGATTTGTCAGGTCTAGGGGTCTCGTCGCTCCTGAACCCGAATGGGGGAGGATTGCCTTCGCGGAAGGCCACGGTCTTCTGGCGGACCTCTTCGATGTGCGCCTCGGCTCGTTCGAGTTTCAGAAGCACTCCGCTCAAATCGAGCCCAGTCTCGGCCACGTGTTAACCCCAACCTCGTCGAGCGAGCTCGAACTTGCGCTCTAAGTCATTCATCGTCGGAATCGCACTACCGGGCGCTCGGGTAGTCGTAGCGCGAGATTCGTGGACTCTCCGATTCGGCGCTCACGGAATCGTCCGAACGTGGTGCTCGTGCGGGCCGTAACTCACCGGGTAGTCATCGGCATCGAGGTCAGGGCCGATGACCGTGAAGGTGTTGATCGTGGCCGCCTTCCGAAACGCAATGACGCGGTCGAGCTCCTCGAACGCGGGATCGTTTTCCAAGTCGGTTCCCCAGGTGATGTTCCAAGGGCCATCCGAATCGAAGAGGACTTGGGGGGCGTCCCACGCCTGGACCCCGGCATCGTTGACTGTGCATACGAAATGCTGGTAACCCTCCGGGTTCCCGTAGTAATGACGCTCCGAGTAGCCGAAGGTATGGGCTCCCATGTACGCATCGATTCGGTCGGGCTGGTCGAGTGCGCTGAAATGGGTCTTCGCCAAGCGAATTTCGAACGATCGAACCTGGCGGCCCAGCTTCAGCTTTCTCAGGATCCACCAGTCCTGGACGAAGTAATCACTCATCCCTCGGAATCGCGGATTGAAGCGGGCGTCTCGTGTCGTAACTGAGAACGCCTGAACGGTGTCCTCCTCGTCTGTCACGGCTTGCAGGTAGTAATCCGACTCGATCCAGATGTACTCGCGGAACGTTCGAGGGTATTCGACCTTGCGAAAATCTTGCCCGTCCTCGACGTAGTCGGTTCGTTTACCTTCCACGCTCCGCCGGATCGCTGGCGGTCCACCAAAGACAGCTTCAAAGAATGAGAGACGCGCGTTAGCACCGAGCCTCCTAAGCCGTCGGTAGACATCGCGCTTCCTTCCCAAAGACCTGCGCCACAACCCTCGTCCTCCACCGAGGATAAGACCAGCGGCAACGACTCCCCCGGCGATCTCTGCTGCGCTGCGAAGATGATCGAACCAGGTGGTATCCGAGCCCGCCCGCTCAACGGCCGTGACGAGCGCGGTTGTCAACGCTCCCAATGGTTCTCAGGTCGCTAGTTCGGCAAGCTGCTGTCGAACGCCCTCGTAGTCGGAATCCTCAGCCAGGATCCGTTCGAGGTCCTTGCGAGCCTGAGCCTTCTTTCCCTGCGCCACGTAGTTCCGCGCTCGCTCGGCGAGCGCGAGATGGCGGATCGGTGCCGCCCGTGAACGAGAACGCAGCGCCTCTTTGAGAGCTTCGTGAGCTGCATCGTGGAAACCCTGTGCATTGAAGGCTTGACCACGGAATACACACAGGAGCGCCGCCGCGTCGTCCTCATTCTTGACGCCCTCCGTGAGTTCGATCACGTCGTCCCAGCGGCCAGCCTGGGCGTAGAGCTCAGCGAGCGACACCGCCGCGTAGGTCGTCGGCTCAAGCTGCTCGACCACGTCGATCGCCCCGTCGAGGTTCCCCTCCTGTTGCTTGAGCTCGGCGAGCGCGAGGCCAACGGCGTCGCGGTTGATCGGTAGCTGGGCCGTCACCCCCTGCGCTATTGAGAGCTCGAGCTGTGTGAATAGGTAGGTGGAGATGAATTTGTCATCGGAGGGGTCTTTGCCGGTCGCGAACGCCTCACCGAGCAGGCGCTCGGCCTCCGCTGGTTCGTCCTCGAGCATCATGAGGCCCGAGATGCTGTAGGAGGGCAGCCGGAAGTCAGCATGTTGCTCGCCGACCCGCTTCATCGCTTGGACGTCCTGGGCCTTGACCGCTTTGTAGAGCTCCTTCTCTCCTTTCGGCGCGAACATGCCTGGCTTCTTCGGCGACGTGGGTGCGACCGGCTGAGCGGCTGCGCCGCGAGCGCGCGACCCTGCGCCTTTCGATCGACCGCCACCAACGCTCTTTTGGTAGTAGACGCCAGGAACGCCCGACCGGGCTGAAACCGTCCGTCGGCCCGATGAGTGGGCCGAATAGCGCACCCCGCCCACCCCGACAGACGCGCCAACTCCTCTCTTGGAAACGTTCAATCGCACTCCCGGCGCGATCTTCATCGACTTGCGCATCCGGAATCCCATCCCGTAGCCCCCTCGAATCGACTTCAGTCAACGAACAGGCTAACCGCTACCTGAGCAAAATGGCTGGGGCGATTCGGCCGCGTCCTCGTACGGCCCGGGACTCGGGTCAGGGCTTGGCCAACGGGGGCCGAGGCTGCCGGAGACGAATGCACTAGTTCGCAGATTTCCGTGCACCGCGATTCGGAGGCTAGATGAGCCCGTGTTCCAGCTTCATGCTGCCGGGACCGCCGACTGCTTCTTTCGGCAGAGCTATTTCCGAGTGCATGGACCTCTTAGACGACCAGATACCGCTCGATCCTGTCACAGCTACAGTCGGCCACTGCTGAACCTCATGGCGAGAGATCCGCCACGGGCCGCTTGTTCGCGCGGAAAGGCGCCCCAGGGTTGACTGAACCCGTCGGGCCGTGAGAGCGTGCGTGTTTGGGACTGCGGGGCCAGAGGCAACAACCATCCAGGGAGATGACCGTCGAGATCGAGTCGATCCTCCAGCACGAGGACATTCAAGGATTGCTGGAGAACGCGGAAGGCACGGGCTCGGTCAAGCAGCCCGAGCTTGCTGAGCTGATCGAGGCTCATCAGCTCGACCTGCTGGAGACGGACGCGCTCTTCAACGAGCTCGAGCGGCGGGGGATCGAAGTCGTCGTCGAGGAGCCGGAGAAGGAGAAAGAGCCGCCTCCTCCCCCGCTCCAGACGTCGTACGAGACCACCACCGACGCGCTGCAGCTCTTCCTGCGCGAGGCCGGCCGCCATCCGCTGCTGACCGCGCCCCAGGAGGTCGAGCTCGCGAAGCGGATCGAACGCGGAGACATGGCCGCGAAGTCGCACATGATCCAGTCGAACCTCCGGCTCGTCGTGTCGATCGCCAAGAATTACCGCAACCAGGGCCTCCCCTTCCTCGATCTGATCCAGGAAGGAACGCTCGGCCTCATCCGCGCAGTCGAGAAGTTCGACTGGCGCCGTGGCTACAAGTTCTCGACCTACGCGACCTGGTGGATCCGGCAAGCGGTTGCGCGTGCGCTCGCCGACAAGGCGCGGACGATCCGCATGCCCGTCCACATCGTCGAGCGCCTGCAGAAGATGAACCGTGCGGAGCGGACGCTCTGGACGCAGCTCGGCCGCGAGCCGACACTCGAGGAGATTGCCGAGGAGGCGAGCCTGCCGATTCAGCAGGCGCACGAGGTCAAGGCTGCTGCACGTGCATCGGCATCTCTGGACCAGCCGGTCGGCGAGGCCGAGGACGCTGTCTTCGGCGACTTCGTCGCCGGCGACGACCCGCTTCCCGAGGAAGAGGTCGAGGTCTCGCTGCGCTCGCAGGCGCTCACCGCTGCGCTGCTGTCGCTGCAGGAGCGCGAGCGCCAGGTGCTCGTGCTGCGCTACGGCCTCGACGACTCCGAGCCGAAGACGCTCGAGGAAATCGGCCGGCGTCTAGGTCTCACCCGCGAGCGAGTGAGGCAGATCGAGCTCGAGTCGCTCAGGCGCCTGTCGACGCTGCGCGAGATGCAGTCCGTGACGGCATAACGCCAAGAGCAGAGCCGTCGAACAACGAGAGCGCGCCTTCCCCGAGACGTTTCGCAGCGCGCTCGTACGCCTCGTCGAGCTGCGCCGGGCGTGTCGTGCGGTGTCCGTCCGAGGCGACGACCCTGCCGAGGCCACGTTCGAGCAGCGACCAGCCCAGCTCCTCGGGCTCAGGTCCGTGGCGGCCGGTCAGCGACGTCGCGTTCACCTGCAGCATCCAGCCGCGTGCAGCGAGATCGTCCGCGATCGACGGGTCCTCCAGCACGGCTTCCGTCCGCTCCGGGTGCGCGATCACGGGTCGCAGGCCCGCGGCCTCCACGTGCTCCGCGAGTGCATAGAGCTGATCGGGCGGACCGGAGAAGGGCACCTCCATCAAGACACAGTCGGTCCCGTCGAGGAGGTAGCGGTGCGGGTCCTCCTCCAGGAGCGGCGCGGCCGGCGTCAACTCGAACCCGAGCCTCAGCTCGAGCCCTGCGTGCGGACGCATCCGCTCGAAGGTCTCGCGGATCTCGGCCTCGCGCTCCTCGCTCAGAGTGAGGTACGGCCAGACGTGCGGCGTCGCGAACAGGACCGCCGTGCCGTGCTGCGCTGCACTCTTGCACAGGGCGAGTCCATCCTGGATCGTCGCAGCCCCGTCGTCACCGGACGGGACGACATGGGAGTGACAGTCGACTAAGCGACGATTCACGTCCCTAGTAGTACCTGCTAATTCCGAAGGTAGAGCTCGAGGTCGGGCGCAACGGCCCGCAATTCTCGCAATGCGCGCGACTCCAGCTGGCGCACCCGCTCACGGGTGATCCCGAGCCCGGCCCCGACCTCTTCCAAAGTTTGCGGTGCTTCCCCGTTCAAACCGAAGCGAAGCGACAGCACACGCTGCATGCGGGGATTGAGCAGGAGGAGCGCCTCCGCGAGCTCGCTGCGACGCAGCTTCTTGGACGTCGACTCGTCCGGTCGTTCCGAGTGAACGTCTTCGATCAGGTCGGCGTACATGCTCTCGCCGTCGCCAACCGGCGTCTCGAGGCTGACGGGATCCTCGACGAGATCGAGCAGTTCCCGGACGCGCTTTTCGGGAAAGCCGCTCTCCTTCGCAAGCTCCTTCTCCGTCGGCTCGCGGTTGTACTTCTGAGCGAGTTGGCGGCGCGCGCGCATGAGCCGTCGGACCTGGTCCGCGACGTGGACCGGCAGGCGGATCGTCCGGCCCTGGTCGGCGAGCGCGCGTGTAACTGCCTGGCGGATCCACCAGGTCGCGTACGTCGAAAGCTTGTAGCCGAGCTTGTAATCGAACTTCTCCACCGCGCGGATCAGCCCGAGGTTCCCTTCCTGGATCAGGTCCAGCAGCGGCACGCCGGCCTTGGTGTAGTTGCGGGTGATCGACATCACGAGCCGGAGGTTCGACTCGATCAGCTTCTTCTTGGCCTCTTCGTCACCCTCGTCCTTCCGCCGGGCGAGCTCGCGCTCTTCGGCGGGTGTGAGGAGCGGGCCGTCGCCGATCGCGCGAACGTAGAGCTTGAGCGGATCCTGGGTCGCCTCGGCCTTGGCCGCCGGCTTGGCTTCCTCGTCCCCGTCCTCGTGCTCGTCTGCCTCAGCGGTGTCCTCCGCCTCCTCGGCCTCGGTCTCCTCCGCCTCTTCGACTTCGGGAACGAGCTCGAGCCTCGGCTCGAGCGCCGGGTCCGAGGGCACGTCAGGGAGCGGCCGCATGCGAGGGGTATCGGCGCGGCCTAGTGGACTCTTGAGGCGCTCGTCAACCCTCGGGAGAGGGATCGCCCCCGTTCGCACACATTCCGATCATGAGCCCCCTCGCGAGACCCCTCGAACCGGTGTCCCACTAACAAGGACCCCAGCCGATGCGTCTAGAAAGATGGAGCGACCAAAAGGTCGCTTCGCATCTTTTTCAGACACTTTGTGCGGAATCGCCGGATATAGCCTCGCCCTCGACAGCACCGTCGAGCGGACAGTCGCGGCCCGTGCCCTCCTGACCGGGATCGCGGAACGAGGCGCCGACGCCGTGGGCTATGCCTACCGCAGTCCCGGCGCTCCGATCGCCGTGCACAAGCAGCGCTCCGGAGCGACGGCCCTGCTCGAACGGATCAGTGTGCCCGAGGAGGCCACCAAGCTGCTCGTCCACGTGCGCGACTTCACCAAGGGCCACCCGAGCCTCGCCGCCAACAACCATCCGATCCGACACGGCTCCGTCGTCGGAATCCACAACGGGATCATCAAGAACGACGACGAGCTGTTCACGCAGCACGGCATCGCCCGCGCCGAGCCGGGAATGACGGTCGACTCCGAGATCATCTTCGCGCTCGCCGAACGTTCACGGGGACGGACTGCCGACGCCCTGCAGCAGCTCTACGGCTCGATGGCGACGGCCTGGCTCGACGAAGGCCGCGCTGAGCTGCTTCTGGCGCGCGGCCTCGGTCGGCCGCTGTGGCTCGGGCACACGAAGAAGGAGCTCTTCTTCGCGTCGACCCGGGTCGCGCTCGAGCTCGTCGAGAGCTACGTCGGCATCAAGCTGCGCAAGAGCGAGCTCCCCGAGGGAACGATCGTCGCGGTCGAAAGAGGCAAGATTGTCAGCCGCGAATCGTTCGAGCCGGATCGCTCCTTCGAGGAAGAGCCGCTCCCGGCCGTTCGCGCCCCGGACGAGGGCCGCTCCTGCCTCGAGCATCTCGCGCGACTGCACGCCGCGGCCGCCTGACTCTTAGGAACTCCTAACGCGCACCTAACGCGCATCTCAGGTTCCTCTTAGGGGACCGTGGCACGGTCGGGTGATCGTGCGCAGGTCCTTTACGAGGCGCCGCGCGCTTGGGGCTGCGGCAGCCGTTGCCGGGTCGGGAGTGGCCGCCAGGCTGTCTCACCTCTCCACGACGGCCGCCGAGGCGGCCGCTCCGCCCCACCAGCACCACCCACTCGTGCCGGGCTCCTCGCATGCCGGCTTCGCGCACGGGAGCACCACCGTCGATCCCGAGGTGAACGGTTTCGATCCCAGCGCAATCATGCGCGACTTCGACTGGGGCAAGACGCGGCGCCTCGCCGGCGGCAGAGCGCTGCGCGAGTGGGACCTCGTCGCGTACGACAAGCAGATCGAGATCGTCCCCGGCGTGAAGTTCTCGGCGTGGACGTACAACGGTCGTGTCCCGGGACCGACGCTGCGGGCCCGCGAAGGCGACCTGTTGCGAATCCACTTCACCAACGCCGGCACGCACCCGCACACGATTCACTTCCACGGCATCCACCCGGCCGTGATGGACGGGACGCCGGGGATCGGCGAGGAGATCGGCGGCGGGCTCATCGACGTCGGGGAAAAGTTCACGTACGAGTTCGACGCGCAGCCGTTTGGGCTGCACCTCTACCACTGTCACGCGTCGCCGCTGGCCGGACACATCGCCAAGGGCCTTTACGGCATGTTCATCGTCGACCCGCCGCAGGGTCGCCCCCACGCCGACGAGCTCGTGATGGTGCAGAACGCGTTCGATCCCAACTTCAACGAAGACAACGAGGTCTACGCGGTCAACACCGTGGCCTTCCACTTCATGTACCGGCCCGTCCGCGTCAAGCGCGGAGAGCTCGTCCGGATCTACCTCGTCAACATCGTCGAGCTAGATCCGATCAACTCGTTTCACGTTCACGGGAACTTCTTCCACCGGTTCCCGACCGGCACGTCGCTCTCGCCGAGCGAGTACACCGACACGGTCATTCAGGGACAGGGCCAGCGGGACGTGCTCGAGCTGCGTTTCCCGAACACGGGGAAATACATGTTCCACGCGCACAAGAGCGAGTTCGCAGCCCTCGGCTGGATGGGCTTCTTCGAAGTCGTGGAGTGACCGATGCTCGACCGCTTGCTACGACGGATCTGGCTGCTGGGAGTACCGGTCGGACTCGTTGCGGCGGCGGCCGTCATCGCCTACGCACGCCCGTGGCACGACGCTCCGGCCGCGGCTCGTGACGTGAGCGTCGAGCGGGCAACCCTGCGGCCCGGAACGATCGTTCTCGAGGTCGTGAACAATTCGGAGGAGACGGCGCGCGTGGCGCAGGTCATCCTCAATGACGCGTTCGTCGACTTCGACCAGAGCCGGCGCCGGCTCGAACCGGGAGGCGCGGAGCAGATCACGGTCTCCTATCCCTGGATCGCCGGCGAGGCCTACGACGTCCAGCTGATGACGGCCACGGGAGCGACGGTCGCGTACGAGATCGAGGAGGCGGCGGCCGGCACGCAGCAGGCGTAGAGAAGCGGTTTCAGGAGTTGGTCGCGTGCGCCGTCTCCCGCCCGTGAAGCCCGTGAGACGCGATTCGGTATCCAGTGGAAGCGGCTAGGCCAGCTGTCCGTCTGACCCTACCCGCACGCCCTCTTCGTCCAGGCGCTCCTTGATGAGGAACTGGAACGTCGACCAGGCCCCCCGGCGTGCGTCGAACATCCGGTAGACCTGCCACTCGGTCAGCAGCCCGTCGTCCTTTCGGCGTGCGGACGCCCAATCGGCGAACTTCGGCAGGCGCTCGAGCTTGCGTGCGAGCTCGACTCCCTGCTCGACCGCGCGCTCGAGCCGCTCCTCGCCGATCGGCACATCGAAGCCGGCTTCGCGCAGTGCCCCTGCGAGGGAACCGAAGGTGTGCCAGTAGAGGGACTTCGAGGGCATCGACCCGCGTCTGGCATCGAGGTCCTTCGCGGTCGGCACCCGGCCGAGCTCCTCCCCCAGTTCGCGCAGCAGGCCGACCAGCTCCTCGCGCGTGGCGAAGCGACGCGGAACGAGGCCGGCCTCGCGCTTCGCGGCGTTCCAGCTGCCGAAGTGCTCGATCACCGTCTGGGGGTGCACGGCCGTGTCGGGGTCGGCCGCGAACTCGCGCATCGTCGGCGAGCGGCCGAGCCGCTCGGCGGACGCGCGCAGCTCCTCGAGGATCTGAGCGTTCGAGTACCGCTTGCGGATTCCGGCCTGGAACGAGGCGAGCGCGTCGGGATCGATCTTCGCGACCGCCCTGAAGGGCGGTTTGCGGGCCATGCCAATAAGGATAGAGCGTTCTGGAAAGAACGCAAGTTAAAGCTTGGTGAAGATCGCGCGCCGGACTTGGCGGCGTCGCCAATAAGTCGTTTCGGAACAGGTTTTCGGGCTGGCCGCTGACAACTCCGCGGCCCGGCCGCGAGTGCTCATGAGGGCCCCGCCGCGGCGGGGCCCTCCACTGTCAACGCTCTTCCTCCTAGATGAACGTAATCGTGCGGGTAAACGAGCCGAGCACGGTCCCGTTGAAAACGAACACCCCGGTGAAGGTATAGGTGCCGGCCGGCAAGCCCGTGGGATAGTTTGTCAGATTCGACTTCAGTAGAGAGTCGCCGAGGTTGTCGATGTCGACCGTTGACGGCTGTAGCACCCCGTCCAGGTAGAGGTCGAAATGAGTCTGGGCGTTCACGCAGTCGCCGACATCCGGCCGGGCGCACAAGACCCCGTGCTCGATGTGGAAGGGCGTGTCCGCGGCGAACGTCGTCGGCCCTCCAAGGATGCTGATTTTCGTCCCTGCCGTCGGCTTGTTGTTGTATTGCGCTGCTGCCGCACGGGCAGCGCTGTTCGGTGTCGCGTAGCCGGCGGCAACGATGCTGAATGCTGCGAGCGCCGCGAGCGCGAGCGCGACGGCGAGCAGAGTCCGACGCCTGCTGAAGTGGTTCGTTGGCTGAGTCACGTGCCGCCTCCCCTGAATGGATGCTTGGGCGCCGCATGCAAGTGGTTCTGGTGCCTGGTGCCGCAGACTCGACGCGACGCTCTCTAGGTCGTCACTCTATTGCACTTGTGTGCTTAATTGCAAACTCTCTGGACGGGAAGCCGCGAGCACGGCAGCCCCGCAGAGAAGCGCAGCCAGTGTGACCGCCGGCATCTCCCAGTCCCAGTCGACGCCGGCGTGAACGAGATAGGCGACGTAGGCCCCGGCCGCGGCAGGGACGGCGGGTGAGCGGGCTCTCGGCAGCGCCGCCAGCGGCGCGCCGAGCGCGATCAGCAGGAGCGCCAATCCGAACGGGCCGAGCTCGGCGAGCGTCTCGATGTACAGGCTGTGCGCGTCCCGGGTCCCCTGCACTTCTGGGTCGGCGGAGGGATGCTGAAGCCAGTAGCGGCCGAAAGCGCCGGCCCCGTTGCCGAGTGCGGGATGTGCCCGATATTCGTTGAGCGCGGCGCGCCAGTAGCCCGGTCGGCGGCCCAGCCAGGAGTCGGCACCAGGGCCCGCCGAGCTCAAGATCGCGACGGCGAGGCCCGCGCCAGCAACGAGCACAGCTCCGCCGACGATCAGCCGGCCGCGGCGGCGCAGACCGAGCGCGACCGCGGCAGCCAGACCGGCCCCGAGCGCTACCCACGCCCCGCGGCTGGAGGTCAGCACGAGCGTGGGAATCAGCACTGCGAGCGCGCCGGCCGCAAACCAGCGGGCCCGTCCGAGGATCCCGACGGCGAGTACGACGCCCATCGCGGCGAGGATGCCGACGGCGTTCGCGTACCCGAGCGGCTGGTAGAGCAGCGAATGCTGCTCCGGGCTCGCCGGGTTTCTGGCCAGGAGGTAGCTCCCGAGGCCGTAGGCGCTGACCAGCACGATCGCGGTAAGCGTTCCCGCCAGGAGAGCCGGCAACGAGCTGCGGTTCGACGCGATCAGAACGGCCGCAAGCCCGACAACATAGACGAGCGCCCGCTCGGCCTCGTGGAAGGGCTCGGCCGTGTCCGACGACCAGAAAGCCGAGAGCGCGGTCCATGCGAGCAGCGAAGCGAGGGCGGCAAGGGCTACCCGCTCGTGGACGGTGAAGGGGGCCCGCCCGCCGACGAGAAACGCGATCCCAGCGAGGCTGGCCAGAGCCAGGGCGCTCGCGCGTTGCGTCCGTTCGAAGTAACCACCATCCGCGATCGCGATCGCGATCAGCGAGATACATGCAGCCGCCCCGACAACATTTGCATGAGTTAGCGCCGACGTGGCTCGGGCCGTCACGGCTCCCACTTCTTCGAGCTCATCTCAGATTGAGTTGCTGGACGGTCCAGGACAACGCCGCCCAGACCTGGGAAGTCTCTAGGAAGCTACGAGGGAGAGGCGAGCCCTGTCCGCGTCGCTCTGGATCGTCTCGAGCGGCAGGATCCGCTCCAGGGCGCTGACGCAGCGGGGGCAGAACTGGGTACCGGCCGCACGGCGGAGCTCCTGGAGGGCCTCTGCGGCCGGGCGGGCGGCGCGGTAGATGCGGGTCGTGAGCATCGAGTCGAGCGCGTCGGCCACGTGGATGATCCGGGCCCCGAGCGGGATGTCCTCTCCCTGTAGCCGGTCCGGATACCCCGTGCCGTCGAAGCGCTCGTGGTGGTGGCGGATGGCCGGCACGGCGTCGTTGAGGAAGCCGAGGCGGTCGATGATGCGCGCGCCCTCCTCCGCGTGCCGCTGCATCAACGACCACTCGTCAGGCGTGAGGCTCGCGGGCTTCAGCAGGATGGCGTCGGGGATCGCGAGCTTGCCGATGTCGTGGAAGAGCGCCGCGTGCCCGAGCAGGTCGAGCTCCGCGTGCGAGAGCCCGAGCTCCCGGCCGATTGCGAGGGCAAGCTGCTGGACGCGACGCGAGTGGCCTGCTGTGTAAGAGTCCCGCGCGTCCACGGTCGCCGAGAGTGATTCCATCGCCGCCGTCGAGCGCTCCTTGAGCAGCTTGTTGGCCAACTCGAGCGAGACGTTTTGCGACTGGATCGTCTCTGCGGCCTGGCGGAGCTTCTGGGCGCTGCGTTGCGTGTGCTTGAGGTAAGCCTCCTGCGTCTTGCGCATCAGCAGGAGCGGCACCGCGAACACGGCGAGCGCGAGCAGCTGGACCGCCTCGTAGGCGAGCGCCATCACGCCGCCGATGAAGCCGTATACGAGGTAGTGCGGCAGCAGCCAGGCGAAGCGCTCCCTGAAGACCGACCACCAACGCTCGTGACCCTGGAGTGCCAGTGCGAGCGAGACGAGACCCATGTTGACGACGAAGTAGGCGGTACCGGCGAGCAGTCCGAGGCCGGAGGCCGCGAGCTCGTGCGCGGTGCCGTTCGGGAAGAAGGCCGCGATCTTGAACACGCTCGCCGCGGCGAGCGACGCCAGCGTCAGCGCGCCGACGTTGAAGAGCACGTTGTGCAGCGGCGCCCGCCGCGCGCTCCACTCGACTGCGACGCTGGCGAGCGCGAGAGGCAAGGCGGCGCGGAAGCCGAAGAGCGAGGCGGCTGCGAGACAGCCGACGGCGCTGACCGAGAGCACAGCTGATCCTTCGTCTGCCTCGAGCGCGAGAGCCTGCCCCACTCCGACCAGCCCGACGACGGTCAGGAGGCCAACCAGGTCCTTCGAGGTCCAGGTGAAGGCGAGGCCGATGACCCCGGCCCCCACGCCGACTGCGCTGACGAGGCCGACGATCAGGCTCAGCCGGCGGTCGAGCGAGAGGAAGCGCGGCCCGTGGACCGCGTGTGGGCGCGGATGGCGCACCTCGCGGCGTTCCTCGAGGGGCTGGACCTGCGTCGCGGCCGCAAGCGGTGCGTGATGGTCCCCGTCCTCTGGCACGGCGATCAGGCGCGTCGAGCGATCCGCGGGCACGAGCAGCGGTTCGGAGCTCGCTCCGAGGACGCGGTTGCGTCCCTGCAACTTGGCGCGGTACACGGCGAGGTCGGCCTGGTGGATGAGCTCGTTCGCGTCGGTGCCGTCCTTCGGGAAGCCGGCGACTCCGATCGAGACGGTCGCACGGATCGGCTCGCTCGAGGTCTCGACGTCGAACGTCCGCTCGGCGACGGCGCGGCGGATCCGTTCCGCGATCTCCAGTGCCTGCTCGGGAGGTGTCTCCGGCAGGAGGATCGAGAACTCCTCCCCGCCGAAACGTGCCGGCACGTCGTAGTGGCGCAGCTGGGCACGGAAGGCTTCGGCGATCCCCTTCAGCACGGCGTCGCCCGCAAGGTGACCGTAGGTGTTGTTGATGTCGCGCAAGAGGTCGAGGTCGGCCATGATCAGCGACATCGGGCGCTCGAAGCGCCGGGCGCGGCCGATCTCCTCCGCCAGGGCGGCGGCGAAATGGCGGGCGTTGAAGAGCCCCGTCTTCGGGTCGACGCGCGCCTCCGCCTGGAGTGCCGGAACACTCAGCGAGCGATGGATCAGGAACAGCGGTGTGAGCGCGAAGGGAATGAGCCACGGGTTCGACTGCCAGAAGGCATAGACGGCGAACCCAAGCGCTGCGAGCACGAGATCCGTGGCGACGTACTCGATCTCGAAGAGCCCCGTCTCACGCAGTGTGAACCCACGAGCCAGCCGCAGCATCACCGCCAGGAGAATGTGATTGACGGCGACGAAGACGATGCAGGCAGCGAGGCCGGCCATCGAGAGCCGCAGCGCGTCGTTACCGATGCCCGCGTGCTCGAGGATCAGCCAACGGCCGACGAACCAGGCCGCCATCGCGGAGAGCGAGTAGTCGAGGATGTTGAAGGTCTGCAGGTACCACCGATAGCGCATCTTCAGCCACTCCGGCACCATCTGGACGACCGCGACCAGCACGAGTAGCTCCGGCGGCAGGATCAGAGCAGCCGGAATCAGGAAGACGATGTCGGTGTGGTACGCCTGGTCGGCCGGAGTGCGGACGACAAAGAGACGGGCGATAGCGGCTGCCGAGGCGAGGATGAGGAACGCCGGCCACTGATGCGTCGTCTGCAGCCGGCCGATGAACGGCAGCGTGACCGCCCCGGCCGTGATCGCGACGGCGATGAAGTAGATCTGGGCGTTCCGGGGCAGCGCCCCGTCTCGTCCCGTGCCGGGCTCGGCGACGAGCGAGATATCGGTGGGCGCCGCGCTCATGCCCTGATGCAGTCCTTCATCGGAGGTTTCTCCTTCGCCACGCTTCGAACGGAGGGCCGCAGACGAGAAGCCCACCGCGGAACGTAGAAGCGGCCCAGCAGGGGGGCATCCCCCGTTCGGGGAACACTCGATCGGTTCCCCCGAACGGGTGACCCCGGTGCCGGCATGTGGTTAGGGATCCAGCGTGCCGGCGAGGATGGCTGCGAGTTCCGTCGCGTCGATCGAGCCGGCGTCCGGAGCCGCCTGCTCGTCGCCCGCGTTGTCGGCCCACGATGCGCTTCCGAGGCTCAGATCGGCCCAGGAGGCCGCCGCCGCGACGGTGTCGGCCCACGAGGCCGAAGCCCAGCTGGCGTCGCTCCACGAGGCGTCCGCCCAGCTCGCGGCCGACCAGGAAGCGGATGCCCAAGAGGCGTCAGCCCAGGACGCATCCGCCCAGGAGGCGTCGGTCCTGGCCTTGTCCGCCCAGCTGGCTGCGTCGAACACACGGCCGCCGCCGAGCGGGTCGGCGACGATGAAGGCATTCAGCGCCTTGTTCGGGTTCGGCGGGTTGAGCGTGTCGATCGAGCGGCTCGCATTCACTTCGCCGACGCCTTCCGAGAGGTTGGTGGCGTTCGGCATCGGCTTCGTGCCGACCATGAGCGCACCCTTCACCTGGTCGGGGGTGTACTCGGGATGCTTGCCGAGGATCAGCGCGGAGACCCCGCTCACGATCGGTGCCGCGAAGGACGTGCCCGAAAGCTCCATGTAGCCGGGCTCGACGACGTGGTCAGGGCGCTCGCTGTAGAGCGTCGAGCTCACCGGAACGGGACCGACCATGAAGCGGCCAGGAGCGGCCAGGTCGGGCTTTGCGAAGCCGTCGAGCGTGTAACCGTAAGCCGACCACGGCGCCGCGACGTCGTCGTTCGTCGATACCGACTTGCCGGTGTCGCTCGCGCCGACGGTGATCACGAAGGGGTCGTTCCCCGGCGCGAACGGAACGCCGCTGGGCCCGTTGGCATTGCCGTAGTTGCCGGCGGCGACAACGACGACGACGTTGTTGAACCAGAGCTTCTCGACCGCCTTGTCGAGCGGGTCGTACATGAAGCTATTGGCGACCGACGAATGGAGCGAGAAGTTCGCGACGCGGATCCCGTACTTCGCCTTGTTGGCGAGGATCCAGTCGGCGGCGGCGATGACGTCGCTCGTCCTTGCCATGCCGTGGTCGTCCATCACGTCGAGCGAGACGATCTTCGCGCCCGGCGCGGCGCCGGTCTTCCCCTGCATGTCGGCCGCAGCGATGCCGGCCACGAACGTGCCGTGGCCGCGACCGTCGCCGGGCGAGTTGCCGGGGAGCGAACTGAGATTGACGCTCGCGGCGATGCGGCCGGCGAACTCGGGCCGGGTCGCGTCGATACCGGAGTCGACGATAGCGATCGTCGCCGCAGGTGCTGCCGGTGTCGTGCCGTTGGCCCAGTACTTCTGGACGCTCGTGACGAACGGCCACTTCTCGGTCGTGGGTGCGGCAACGGCAGAGAGGCGCACTCGCGCATCCGCAGTGATCGCGGTCACATGCTTGTCGGCGGCGACAGCGAGGATCTGCGCTCTCGTGAGGTCGACGGCCACGCCGTCGATCGAGCTAAAGGTTCGGGCCGTCTTGAGGGAGAGGCCGAGGACGTCGGCGACTGCATGGGCGGCCTGGTTGCCGCCCTTGCCCTGAACGATCACCGAAAAGGTGCCCGTCGGGCTGGTCTGGGCAGAGGACAGGAGCCCGGGCGCAACGAACGCCTGGACGTCCTTCGGGCCTGGGACGGCTGACGCGCCCAGGGGCACGACAAGAGTCAGAACCAGCGTCGCGAGAAGTGCCGTGCGCCGCTTTCCGTTACCCCAGAGCGCGTTCGAGCGCGATCCGGTCCCGCGCTTGCCGCTACCCCAGAGTGCGCTCGCACGCACATCCCGCCGATGACTTCCGCTCCGCATCCTTCTCCTTTGCCGCAGTTGACGAACCGCACCGTAGGTAGCACCCGGGTGACGTACCTCACCCTTTCGCGGTAGCCACGCCAGAAGTTCACCCGTCCGGGGGATCAGCGCCGCTCGATAGCCTCCTCCGTGGTTTGCGCATTCCGATTCCGCTGTCCGCCGAGATCGCCGTCGCGCGGGCGGCGGGCCGGTTGTCCCGTCTGGCACGGGCCGGCGGCGGCACGACGGTGCCCGGAAAAGTTCTCTGGAAGCTCGATCCGGGCGCCATCGATCGCCTGGCCGCGAGGCTGCCGCTCGGATCGGCCGTGATCTCGGCGACGAACGGCAAGACGACGACCGCGGCGATGGCGGCGAGCATCCTCCGAGAACGCTTCCGGCTCGCGCACAACAGTTCGGGGGCGAACCTCGTCTCAGGCGTGGCCTCGACACTGCTCGACGCGCGCGCCGCCGAGCTGGGCCTGTTCGAGGTCGACGAGGGGGCACTGCCCGAAGTCCTCTTGCGCGTCAAGCCGAAGGCGGTCTGCCTCGGCAATCTCTTCCGCGACCAGCTCGATCGCTACGGCGAGCTGGAGCACGTTGCGGAGCGGTGGCGCTCGGCGGTGCGCGCGCTGCCCGGCGAGGCTGCGCTGGCGGTCAACGGAGACGATCCGCAGGTCGGAGAGCTCGCGCGAGAGCGACCGGGCGCTGTGGTCTTCGGCGTCGACGATCTCTCGGCCGCGCGGCCGTCCCTGCAGCACGCCGCGGACTCGAAGTACTGCGTTCGCTGCGGAGCTCCGTACGAGTACGACGCGGCATACGTTGGTCATCTCGGCGACTACCGTTGTCCGGCCTGTGGCCACAGCCGCCCCCCGCTGAAAGTTGTCGCGCGGGAGATCGAGGTGAACGGGCTCGAATCGGTCTCGTTCAGGCTCGTGACGCCGTCGGGGACGTCGAAGGTCCGGCTGAGCGTGCCCGGGCTCTACAACGTGTACAACGCGCTCGCTGCTGCTTCGCTCGCCCTGAGCCTGGGCGCGACACTGGACGAGATCGTCTCAGGCCTCGAGTCGTTCAACGCTGCGTTCGGTCGCTTCGAGCGCATCAACGTCGGCGACCGGGGGTTGCTCATGCTGCTGATCAAGAACCCCGCGGGCGCCAACGAAGCGGTGCGCACGATCGTCGACGGCGGGGCGCCGTCCGTCGCGGTGATCGCGCTGAACGACGCGATCGCGGACGGCCGCGACGTCTCGTGGATCTGGGACGTGGACTTCGAGCCGCTCATCGGCGACCTCACGCGGCTCGTGGCGACCGGGGACCGCGCCGCGGAGCTCGCCCTGCGTTTCAAGTACGGGGGCCTGGATGCAGGCGCGATCGAGGTCGTGCCGTCGCTCGAATCCGCGCTCGATCGCGGCCTCGAGCTCACGCCTCTCGGCGGCGAGCTCGTTGTCCTCCCCACCTACACGGCGATGCTCGCCTTGCGGCAGATCGTCAGCCAACGGGGCTTCGTCCGGCCATATTGGGAGCGCGCGGCGTGAAGATCGTCGTCGGGCACCTCTATCCGGATTACCTGAACATCTACGCGGACCGCGGGAACATCGCAGTGCTGTCCCGCCGCGCAGCCTGGCGTGGCCACGAGCTCGAGGTGCGAGAGATTTCCGTCGGCGACCCGCTGGCGCCGGGCGACCACGATCTCCTCTACGTCGGCGGCGGCCAGGACCGCGAGCAGGCAGTGGTCGCACAGGACCTGGTCGCAAAGGCCGACGGTGTGCGCGAGTCGGTCTCGGCGGGTGCGGCGTTGCTCGCGGTTTGCGGCGGCTACCAGCTCCTCGGCCGCTCCTATCGCGACCTCGACGGTGCCGACCTGCCGGGGATCGGCGTGTTCCCGTTCGACACCGTCGCCGGCGACAGGCGCATGATCGGCGACGTCCTACTGGAGTGCGAGCTCGAGCCCGGCCTGCGCCGGACGCTGGCGGGCTTCGAGAACCACGCGGGACGGACTCGCCTGGATCCGGGCGCACAGCCGCTCGGACGCGTCGTGGCCGGGTTCGGCAATGACGGCGAGAGCGGTTGGGAGGGTTGCCGGGTCGGACGTGCCGTCGGGACGTACCTCCACGGCCCGCTCCTGCCCCGGAATCCCTGGCTCGCCGACTGGCTGCTCGCGCAGGCGCTCGCGCATCGCCACGGCGAGGTGCCGGAGCTGGAGCCGCTGGCCGACGAGCTTGAGGCCGAGGCCCACGAAGTCTCGGCTCGGCGGGCCGAAACTCGAGGCGGCCGTCGCCGCTGAACGTCGCACCCCCACCCAGTGGGTGGGGATAGATCCCGCCACCCTCACGGCGAGCCTAGCCTCCGAAGTCCTACGAGAGTGCGTCGGGACTGCGCCGAAAGTGGATCAAGGAGCCCACAGGGCGCCGAGATAGACAGCCGGGTCGCCGGGTTGCCAGCGGCTGAGGAAGCGCTGGATCGGCGGATGCAGCACGACGCTGTCGAGATCACCGAGCTCGAACAGGCTGTGCCCGCGAACCGCCGCGTCCTGCGACGTGACGGCTTCGAGCGATCGCCCACCGAGATCGCCGGCGAAGATGATGTGCACGACGTGCTTGGCCGCGAAGCTGCTCTGCGGGGCAATCGAATCGACGATCGCGACCGGACCTTCCACCGGGAGCTGATCGTCGATGCCGATCTCCTCTGCGAGCTCGCGGTGCAGCGCGTCGACGAGGCTCTCGCCGCCGTTGACGCCACCGCCGGGCAGGAGCCAGTACTCCTTGCCTGGCTTCTCGTGCCGGCAGAGGAGCACGCGCCCGTTCCAGCTCAGGAACGCCGAGACACGAATACGTGGCTCCGCAGTCCTCATGTCGCAGACGATCCGAACCCGCGCACTCCGCGCTCGCTCGCGGGAAGCTCTTCGACCTCGACGGGCTCCAGCTCTGGGATCGGCAGAACCACGAGCTGCGCGATTCGCATCCCGGGCTCGACGAGGAACGGTTGTTGCGCATCGGTATTGAGCAACACGACTCGAAGCTCGCCGCGGTAGCCGGAATCGACGAGCCCCGGGGAGTTCACCACCGTGAGACCGTGGCGGGCTGCGAGCCCCGAGCGAGGTTGGACGAAGCCCGCGTAACCCTCCGGGATCGCGACGGCAAGCCCCGTACCGACCAGGGCTCGCTCGCCCGGCGCGAGCTCGACCCGCTCGCACGCAGAGAGGTCCAGCCCGGCATCCCCGGCGTAGGCGCGTTCGGGAACGATCGCGTCAGCCCGCAGCCGCTGGATCGGCAGCTCGATCAACGCGCGCGCCGCACGGGCTCCACGCGCGCCTCGGCAACGAGGTAGCGCGCAAAGCGGCGCACCTCGCGGTGTGGCAGGCGCGCACGGACGTGGACGCCGGCCTCCAGGTCCTCACGCTCGTCGATCGGCGCACCCAATGCGTAGAGCTCGGCGAGCCTGCCACCGTCCTCATACGGAATGAAGAGATGGACAGCTTCGAAACGATCTGCGAAGCGTTCTGCGATCCGCGTACGCAACTTGTCGAGCCCTTTGCCGGTCAAGGCGGAGACCTGCACCGCGTCGGGGAAACGATTCGCGAGCCTGCGGCGGCGCAGAGCGTCGACGGCGTCGATCTTGTTCACGACCATCTCGAGTGGCAGCTCGTCGGCGCCGATGTCGTGGAGCACGGCCCTGACGGCCGCTTCTTGTTCGTCGAGTCGGTCGTCCGGCGCGGAAGCGTCGACCACGAGGAGGATGAGGTCCGCGACGAGCGTTTCCTCCAGCGTCGCCGCGAATCCCTGCACGAGCTGCGTCGGCAGGCGGCGAATGAAGCCGACCGTGTCTGTTACGAGATAGCGCCGTCCATCGTGGTCGAACGAGCGCGTCGTCGGGTCCAGCGTCTCGAACAGACGGTCGTTGACGGAGACGTCCGCCTCGGTCAAAGCATTGAGCAGCGTCGACTTGCCGACGTTGGTGTACCCGGCCAGGGCGACGGTCGGCGCCTCCGAGCGCTGACGTTCCTTACGGCGAACGTCGCGCTGCTTGCTCAGGTCCTTCAGACGCCGACGGAGAAGCGTGATCCGGCGGCGCGCGATGCGCCGGTCGGTCTCGAGCTGCGATTCGCCGGGCCCTCGTGTCCCGACGCCCGCTCCGAGAGAGCCCATGCCGCCGCCGAGACGCTCGAGGTGCTGCCACATCCCTCGCATCCGCGGCAGGTTGTACTCGAGTTGCGCCAGCTCGACCTGGAGCTTTCCCTCGGCGCTTCTCGCATGCTGGGCGAAGATGTCGAGGATCAGCTGCGTCCGGTCGACGACGCGTGCCTGGAGGGAATCCTCGAGCGTGCGCTGCTGGGCCGGGTCGAGCTCGTCGTCCACCAGGAGCACCTCGGCGCCGGATTCCTTGTAGGAGCGCTTGAGCTCCTCGAGTTTCCCTTTGCCGACGTAGGTACGCCGCTCCGGGCGCGGACGGTGCTGGACGAGCTCCCCGATCGGCTCGACGAGCGCTGTGTCTGCGAGCTCACGTAGCTCGGCCAGCTCCCCCTCGGAATCGACTCCCTGGGCCAGCACCGCGACGATGAACCCGCGCTCGAGCGCGGGGTCCGGCTGGCGTTGGGTCACGGCTTGATTATGGCAACTCGGCAGAATCCCACCATGACGCCGCTTTCCTTCTCCCCCGCCCTCAAGGCGACCGGGACGTATCCCTTCGTGAAGCTCGAAGAGGCGAAGCGGCGGCTTGCCGCAGCGGGCGTCGAGCTGATCGACTTCGGGAAGGGCGATCCCCGCGAGCCCACGGATCCGATGATCAGGCAGGCTCTCGCGGACAGCCTCACCGAGATCTCGACCTACCCACTCGCCGAGGGACTGCCTGAGCTGCGAGGAGCAGTCGCCGGCTGGTGCGCGCGGCGCTTCCGGGTCGAGCTCGACCCCGACACCGAGATCATCCCGACGTACGGTTCGAAGGAAGCGATCTTCCTGCTCGCGCAGATCCTGATCGATCGCGACGGCGGCAGGCGCTTGGTCGTGACGACGGAGCCCGGCTATCCGGTGCCCGACCGTGGCGCCGTCTTCGCGGGAGCGGACGTGCTGCAGCTGCCCCTGCTCGAGCAGAACGGTTTCCTCCCCGACCTCGACGCGGTCGACCCGGCGGCGTGGCAGCGGGCGGTAATCGTGTGGATCAACTATCCGAACAATCCGACCGGAGCCGTCGCCCCGCTCGACTTCCTCGAACGGCTGGCCGACCTCTCGGCAGAGCACGGGTTCTTGCTCGCCTCGGACGAGGCGTACACAGAGCTCTGGTTCGACGAGCCGCCTCATTCAGCGCTCCAAGTGCGCGACCGCGGGAACGTCGCGATCTTCAACACGCTGAGCAAGCGGTCGTCCATGACGGGCTACCGCTCCGGCTTCGTCGCCGCGGACACGCATCTCATCGCAGCGCTCAAGCAGTTCAGGCCGTCGGTCGGCACGGCGCCGCAGGAGTTCGTGCAGCGTGCCTCGGTCGTCGCCTGGAACGACGAGGACCACGTCGAACGCACGCGTGCGGCCTACCGCCGCAAGCGTGAGGCGCTGCTTCCGACACTCGCACGCAAAGGAATACGCGTAGCAGGTAGCGACGCGACGATGTACCTGTGGCTCGAAGTGCCTGCCGGCGAGTCGTCGGAGACGTTCGCCGGCCGCCTGCTCGAGCACGGGCTGATCGTCTCGCCGGGAGCGTTCTTCGGTCCCGCCGGCGAGGGCTACTGGCGGCTGGCGCTCGTCCCCAGCGAGGCGGAGTGCCGCCGCGCGGCCAGGATCCTCGAGGAGGTCATGTGAACCCCGAGCGTGTCGAGGAGATGATCGCCGCGCTCGACCGCGGTGAGCTGCGGGTCGCCGAGCCGGACGGCGACGTCTGGCGGGTGAACCCCGAGGCGCAGGAGGCGATCCTCGAGTACTTCCGCTCGCGGGAGATGGAGCCGCAGGAAGTGGGCCCGTTTGAATACCACGACAAGATCCCGCTCAAGCGGGACTACGCTCGGCTCGGCGTCCGGGTTGTGCCTCCCGCCGTCGCCCGCTACGGCGCGTTCCTCTCCCCGGGAGTGGTGATGATGCCGAGCTACGTGAACATCGGCGCCTGGGTCGGCCCGCGGACGATGGTCGACACGTGGGCGACGGTCGGGTCCGGAGCACAGATCGGCGCCGACGTGCATCTTGCAGGAGGCGTCGGCATCGGCGGAGTGTTGGAACCGCCCGGCTCGCGTCCCGTCATCGTCGAGGACGGCGCGTTCATCGGGTCACGCACGATCCTGACGGAAGGTGTCCGCATCGGCGCGGGCGCCGTACTCGGGCCGAATGTGTCGTTGACGTCATCAGTTCCGATCATCGACGTGACCGGCGAGAATCCGGTCGAGCACCGCGGCTTCGTGCCGCCCCGCGCGATCGTCGTGCCGGGAACGCGGCCGAAGAACTTTCCTGCCGGGACGTATCACCTCGCGTGCGCCCTGATCATCGGCTGGCGCAGCGAATCGACCGACCTGAAGGTCAGCTTGAACGACGCCCTGCGGGAGCACGGCCTCTAGTCGAGCTCGACGCGGCAGATCTCTTCGGCCGGTCCCGTAAGGCGCGCCTCGCCACTCGCATCGAGCTCGACGAGGAGGTCCCCGCCCGGAAGATGAACGTGCACGGGGCTCTCGCACCAGCCGTTCGCAATCGCGGCCGCTGCGGCCGCGACGGAGCTCGTTCCAGACGACAGCGTTTCTCCGGCCCCGCGTTCCCAGACGCCGGCCGTGAGGTCATGCGGCCCGTCGACACGCACCAGCTGCACGTTGGTACGTTCCGGGAAACGCGAGTGACGCTCGATGCGTGGGCCCAGTCGAAGCAACTCCCCGCGCTCGGGCTCGCGCCGGACGACCGCATGAGGGTTGCCGACCGACACGGGGGTGAACTCGACTCGCTCGTCACCAAGATCGAGCGTCTCCTTCCCCCCCACGTCGACCCTGCCGACATCGAGCGCGATGTTGCCGTCCGGGCCGATCACCGCTCGGACCTCGCGGGATCCGACCGAAAGTGCCACGCGCTCCGCTCCCGACCTGCGCGCGAGCCACGCGGCAACGATGCGCGCGCCGTTGCCCGAGAGCTCTGCGGTCGAGCCGTCGGGATTCCAGATCCGGACCTCGGCTCGCGTTCCGTCGACCGACGTGATCTCCAGGAGGCCGTCCGAGCCGACGCCGTAGTGGTAGTCGCAGAGCTGACGGACGCGGTCCGGCGTCAGCGGTTGCGTGAGCTCAACCTGCTCGACCAGCAGGTAGTCGTTGCCGAGCGCTTGCCACTTCGACAATTTCATGTGCGGTCTCGTCCACGGGACGATCGGCGTTGACGCTAACAAGGGCGGGGATGCGTCGCATCCACTTCCGTTGATAAGCGGCATAGCGCCGCGTGCGACGAACGAGTGTCTCCAGCGCCTCCTCGTGCGGAAGCTCCGCGACGTCGCGGAGCCCGAGCGCCTGGACGGCGGTGGATGAGATCGGTCCGGCAAGCGCGGCTCGGGCTTCGTCGACGACGCCTGCGTGGAACATCGACCTGGCACGCTGCTCGATCCGTTCCGTCAACACGTCGCGGGGGACGTCGAGGCCGAAGATCGACGTCGGCTGGCGGACTTCCGAGGTCCAGAGCCGGTCGGCGGTCGGTTGCAACGAGGAGCCGAGCTCGGTGAGCTCGAGCGCTCGGACGACGCGCCGTCTGTCATTGGGATGAAGCCGCGTCGCTGCGCCAGGATCCCGCTGGGCCAGGACGTCGTACGCGCGCTCCGGTCCGAGACGGTCATAGAGGTGTTCCCACCGGGCCCGCTGCTCCCGACTCGGTGCAGGAGGCAGCTCGAGCTGCGCGAGCGCAGCGCGGAGATACAGGCCGGTGCCGCCGACGACGACGGGCGAGCGCCCTGCAGCCATGATCTCGTCGATCGCAGCATGCGCGAGCTGCGCGTACTCCGCCACCGACCCCTGATGTGACAGAGACCAGATTCCGACCAGCCTCGTCGGACGCTCGGGCTGAGCCGTGAGAATCGGCAGGCCCTGGTAGGCCTGCATCGAGTCGGCCGAGACAACCTCGCCGCCGAGACGCTCAGCCACCGCCTCGGCAACAGCGGTCTTGCCCGACGCGGTCGGGCCGAAGATGGCAACGACGCTACGAAGAGCCGACTGCAGAACCGGACTTCCAGCCGATCTCGGCACCCTGCGGGAAGAGCGCGTCAGCCGGGAGCGGCCCGTCTTCCTCGGGGTGCGCCGCACGGTGCTCCTTGAACCAGGCCACGGCACGGGGGATCCCTTCCTCGAGCGGCACGGCGGGCTCGTACCCGAGCAGCTCGCGCGCCTTCGTCAGGTCGGCGACGTAGTGCGTGACCTCGCCGAGCAGCGACGGCGCAAGCGCGATCTTCGGCTCGACGGCTAGCTCGGCAGCGATCAGCTCGGCCGCATGGACGAGGGAGTTGCCGTTGCCGTAGGCGAGGTTGATCGTCTCGTTCACGACGCGCCCATCGGCGAGCGCCTCGATGCCCTGCGTTATCCCGTCGATGCAATCGTCGACGTAGGTGAAGTCGAGGGTCTTCTCCTGTCCGAACACCGTCACCGGCTCGTCGCGCAGCATCGTGTGGATGAAGAGCGGCAGCACGCGCACCATGCGGGCGAGGTCGTTGTCGTAGCGCCCGTAGACGTTCGAGAAGCGAAAGACGAGATAGCGCAGGCCGTAACAACGCGCATACGAGTAGACGAACGCCTCACCGGCGATCTTCGACGCCGAATACGTGGACTCCGTGTACGCGAAGTCGGCGCTCGCCTCGCTGGCCTCCCCCGCAGCAAACCGGTGCACGTCGCCGTAGACCTCCCGACTCGACGAAAAGACGATCGGAAGATTCTGCTGGCGGCAGAACTCGAGGACGTTGAAGGTCATGACCGCGTTTTCGAGGGCGCGGTGCGGTTGGCGAACGAGCTGGTGCACCTTCGCGTGCGCGGCGAGATGCACGACGAGATCGACGTCCGGGTACTCCACTCCGCCGATGCCTCCTGGGAAGGACGGGTAGTGACCGGAGAGATCCTGCAGGAGATAACGGAAGTCGTCTGTCCAGGTGTTCAGCCGCTTGTCGATCCCGAAGACCTCGTGTCCCTCGCGCTGCAGGCGCTGGCCGAGGTTCGTCCCGATCTGGCCGCTCGAGCCGGTAACGAGGATCCGCATCAGGCGGCAACCGGCACGGCCTGCACGCCGCGCAAGGTCGTCGAGGTTGCCTCGTCGATTCGCACGTCGACGAGGTCACCTGCCACCGCGGCGCCCGAGAAGTTGACCGTGGTGTTGCGGCGCGTACGGCCGCGCAGCAGGCTCGGGTCGGTGCGGCTCGGGCTTTCGACGAGGACCTCCTCCACTCGCCCAACACGTCCTGCGTTGCGTGAGGCGGCCACGCGCTGGACGACCTCGATCAGCCGCTCGATGCGATCGTGTTTCACCTCTTCGGGGATCTGCTCCGTCATCGCCGCGGCCTCGGTGCCCGCGCGAGGCGAGTACACGAACGTGTACGCACTGTCGAAACCGACCTCCTCGACGGCCGAGATCGTCTCCAGGAGGTCGTCCTCGGTCTCGCCGGGAAAACCGACGATCAGGTCGGTCGTCAGCGAGAGATCCGGAATCCGCTCGCGAAGCTCTGCGACGAGCCGTAGGTAGCGCTCACGGTCATACGTGCGCCGCATGGCCTTCAGGATGCGGGACGAGCCGGACTGCAGAGGCAGGTGCGCGTGCTCGCAGACGGCCTCGCACTCGGCCATTGCGTCGATCACCGGGCGGCGGAAGTCTTTGGGATGTGGGCTGGTGAAGCGGATGCGCTCGATGCCGTCGACCGCGTCGCAGGCGCGCAGCAGCTCGCCGAACTCGGTGGTGATCGCCGGTGCGAGGTCGCGGCCCCAGGAGTTGACGTTCTGGCCCAGCAGGGTGAGCTCGCGCACTCCTTCTGCGGCGAGCCGTGTCACCTCCGCGACGATGTCCCCCGGGCGCCGGCTCACCTCACGCCCGCGAACGGCGGGCACGATGCAATAGGCGCACTTCGAGTTGCAACCCATCGAGATCTGCACCCAGGCCTGGAAGCTGCGTTCACGGTGCATCGGCAACTCGCCGGCGAAACTGCGGTCGTCGAGGCCGAAGCTTCCGCGCGCGACACCGAGCCCGCCCGCGCCGAGCCATTCGCCGAGATGAGGAATCGATCCCGGGCCGAACGCAACGTCGACGTACGGGTAGAGCTGGAAGAGGCGCTCGCGCTGTGCTTCCGCGTAGCAGCCGCCGACGGCGATCACCTTCTCCGGATCGCGCCGCTTGACGGCCGCGGCCTGTGCGAGGTGCGCCGCGAACTTCTGGTCCGGCTTCTCGCGAATCGTGCATGTGTTGAAGACGAGGACGTCAGCCTCGTCCTGCGTGGCCGCCTCACCGAGCCCGAGCTCCTCGAGCATGCCTTTGATCCGCTCGCTGTCATGAGCGTTCATCTGGCAGCCGAAGGTCGTGACGTGGTACCGGCGCACGGGCCAGAATGCTACCCGTGGTCTTTCCCGACTCGACCTCCCTGTGGCTCTTCGGCCTGGCGGCCCTCGCCCTGCTTGCGATTCCCGGGCCGGCTGTCCTCTACATCGTCGTCCAGAGCGCAGACCAGGGCCGCCGCGCCGGGCTGGCCTCGGTCGCCGGCGTGCATCTGGGCACGCTCGTCCACGTCGCCGCAGCCTCGGCCGGACTGTCGGCCGTGATCGTCGCCTCCTCGGTCGCATTCAGCGCCGTCAAGTACGCCGGCGCCGCCTATCTCGTCTATCTCGGCGTCCGGAAGCTGCTCGACCGAGATGCGCAGACACGTGTGGAGCGGACGCGCGAGCCGCTCCGCCGGGCGTTCGCGCGCGGCACGATCGTGAACGCTCTCAATCCCAAGACGGCGCTCTTCTTCCTCGCGTTTCTGCCGCAGTTCGTGGCTCCCGATCGCGGCGGTGTCTGGTCGCAGGCACTCGTGCTCGGCTTCGTCTTCGTCGGGCTCGGCCTCGTCACCGATTCGCTCTACGCGCTGGCGGCCGGAACGGTCGCAGGTTTGCTGCGCCGTAAGCGCAACGCCGTCCGCTACGGCTCGGGCATCGTTTTCATCGCGCTCGGCGCGACCGCTGCTCTGGCGAAACGGACGTAGGGCTACGCCGCCTGATCCGGCTGGACCTGCGGAGCCGGCTCCGGCGCCGGCTCGGGCGCCGACGCTGCAAGTGACTCGTGCTGGCCGCCGCCGTTCGAAACGTTGCGAGCGACGTCGATCGCGCGGCTCTCGCGGATGACCGTCACCTTCACCTGCCCGGGATACTCGAGTTGATCCTCAATCTCCCGCGCGATCTCGTGGGAGAGGAGCACCGCCGCGTCGTCGTCGACCTCGCCGGGCTTGACGATCACCCTGATCTCGCGTCCGGCCTGCAGCGCGTAGACCTTCTCCACTCCCGGCTTCTGCGCCGCTAGCTCCTCGAGTGACTCGAGCCGCTTGATGTAGTGCTCGAGACTCTCACCGCGCGCGCCGGGCCGCGAAGCCGAGATCGCATCGGCCGAGATCAGCAGCACCGCCTCGACCGTCTGTGGCTCGATCTCGTAGTGGTGCGCCTCGATCGCGTGCACCACATGCTGCGACTCCCCGTACCTGCGCGCCAGCTGCGCGGAGATCGAAGCATGCGAGCCTTCGACCTCGTGCGTCATCGCCTTGCCCAGGTCGTGCAGCAGCGCCGCACGTTTGGTCACCTTCACGCTGGCTCCGACCTCCGCCGCCATGATGCCCGCGAGGTGGACGACCTCGAGCGTGTGCTTGAGGACGTTCTGGCCGTAGCTCGTGCGATAGCGCAGCCGTCCGAGGATCTTGACGAGCTCTTCGTGGAACTCCCCGCAGTTGGCCTCGAAGACTCCCTGCTCCCCGGCCTGCACGATCGTGTCCTCGATCTCTGCCTTCGACGCGTAGTACGTGTCCTCGATGCGCGCCGGGTGAATCCGTCCGTCCTCGATCAGCTTCGTGAGCGTGAGTCTCGCGACCTCGCGCCGGATGCCGTCGAACGAGGACAGAACGACCGCCTGCGGCGTATCGTCGATGATGAAGTCGACGCCGGTGAGATGCTCGAGCGAGCGGATGTTGCGTCCCTCTCGGCCGATGATGCGACCCTTCATGTCGTCGGACGGGAGCTCGACGACGGACACGGTCGTCTCGGCGGCGTGGCTCGCGGCGACACGCTGGAGCGCGTCCGCAACGAGATTGCGCGCGCGACGCTTCGCTTCGGTACGGGCTTCTTCCTCGAGCTGCCGGACGCGTCGAGCGAGCTCGTGCCGGACGAGATCCTCCGAGCGTTCCAGGAGGCTGAGCTTCGCTTCGTTGACGGTCATGCCAGAGATCCGTTCGAGCTCGGCGAACTGCTGCTCGCGCGCGTCCTTGTGCTCTTCCTGGAGCTGGCGCAGGTGTGTCTCGCGATCGGCGAGCCCCTGCTCGCGGCGTCCCATCTCCGTCAGCTTTCCGTCGATTTCCTCCTCCTTCGCGAGGACTCGCTCCTCGACCTTGACGATCCGGCCGCGGTGCTCCGCGACTTCCTGGTCGATCTCCGCGCGGAGCTTGACCGCCTCTTCGCGGGCGGTGATCTGCGCCTCCCGCCGAAGCGTCTCCGCTTCGCGTTGCGCGTCGTCGATCAGCTGCTTGCGTTGCTGCTGGGCTGCACCGAGGCGCGACTTGCCGAGCGCGCCCACCGCGACTGCCCCTCCCAATCCCCCGGCGACGAGGCCGATCAGAATCCCGATGGCGACCTGCATTTGGCTCAGCTCCTGGGTCGGTTGTCCGCGGTCGCTACCGCGGCGCCCACCCGGCAGTCCGGCCGGCACGGGAGATCCCGAATCGGTGAAACGAGCCGACACCGCGGCCCGGAGAGCGGTCGCCTAGATCGCCGCTGTCACAAGCCTTTCGGTGTCTGACTGGTAGGAGATTGACATGATCTTCGCAAGTGCAGTAACGATTCGGAAAACGTTCCTATGCAGGCAAAACGTCGGATGATGCACCTGCATCCTATCGCTGTTCAGGGGTCGCATGCAAAGTCCCCGCCGGCCGCAGCTTCCTGCGCGCCCTCGCCAAAGCCTTTCGAAGCCAGGTAGCGCGCCGTCTTTGCGCCCGGCCCGCGGCGCTCCACGAGTCGGCGGGCCCGCTCCCCCTCGCCTTCCAGGCTCTCGAGCGCCTGCTGGATGAGCTCCGAGTCGACCCCCTGCCGCCTGAGGTCGTACCTGATGGCGGCATCGCCGTAGCCCCGCTCCGCAAGGTTGCCGGCGCGGGTCCGGGCGAAGCGAGCATCGTCGACGAGCCCGGCGCGCGAGAGAACGGCGAGCGACTCTTCGATTGCGGCCGGAGCCACCGAGGCACGGCCGAGCCGTTCCGTGATGCCGCGCGCCGAGAGATCCTGCCGGCGCAGCGCACGACCGGCGACTTCGAGAGCCTCTGCACGCCGCAGTTCGTGCCGCAAGAGGCGGAGCGCGGGGCGATCGAGAATGCGCCCTTCAGCCAGCCCGGCGCGCGCCACGACATCCACGGGCAGCGTGCGCCAGGGTGCACCGTCCAATTCGACCGCTACGCGGCCGCGCCGCTCTACCGCGAGCCGCGTGACCTTGGGCACTACTTCCGAGAAGCGGCTTTCTCGATCCGGGCTTTCTGGTCTCCCTTGACCTGGCCGTTCTGTTCGGCGGCGTCTACAGCCACCGGGAGCAGGCGCGCCGAGGCGATCTGGTCGGGACCGAGGTCGGCTTGGATCCGGGCGAGGATTGCCTGGCAGACGTCCGGATGCTCACGCAGGAACGCGGTCGCATTCTGGCGTCCCTGGCCGAGCCGCTCGTCGCCGAAGCTGAAGTACGACCCCGATTTCGTCACGGCCTTCCGCTCGAGCCCGGCGTCGAGCACCGTTCCCTCCCACGAGATGCCCGAGCCGTAGATGATGTCGAACTCGGCTTGCTTGAACGGCGGTGCGACCTTGTTCTTGACCACCTTGACACGCACGCGGTTGCCGATCGCCTCGACGCCTTCCTTCAGCGTCTCGATGCGGCGAATGTCGAGGCGCACCGAGGAGTAGAACTTCAACGCGCGGCCGCCCGGGGTCGTCTCCGGATTACCGAACATGACGCCGATCTTCTCGCGCAGCTGGTTCGTGAAAAGGCAGATCGTGTCCGTGCGGTTCAGCGTGCCGGCGAGCTTGCGCAGCGCCTGCGACATCAGTCGCGCCTGCAGGCCGACGTGCGTGTCGCCCATCTCGCCTTCGATCTCCGCCTTCGGCGTCAGAGCAGCCACCGAGTCGACCGCGACGACGTCGAGCGCACCCGACCTGATCAGCAGCTCGGCGATCTCGAGCCCCTGCTCGCCGGTGTCCGGTTGCGAGACGAGGAGGTCGTCGATGTTGACGCCGATGTGCTTCGCGTACGTCGGGTCCATCGAATGCTCGGCGTCGATGAACGCGCAGATGCCCCCACGTCGTTGCGCCTCTGCGATGACGTGGTAGACGAGCGTCGTCTTTCCGGACGACTCGGGACCGAAGATCTCGACGATCCTGCCGCGCGGCAGCCCGCCGATTCCGAGCGCGAGGTCGAGCGCGAGCGAGCCGGTCGAGATCGCGCCGATCGAGACGGCCGCATGGTCGTTCATCTTCATCACTGCGCCTTTGCCGAATTGCCGCTCGATGTGCCCGAGGGCGGCGTCCAGAGCCTGCTCGCGATCCACTTACATCACCCTCCCAGGGCAAACGATTCGACGACGACATACTGCGCTCCACTGGACCGCAGCACTGAATAGTAGGCAGCGGCATCGGACGGACTGACTTCCCCCAGGTCCGGCAGCGGCGGCTGCAGCCGAGGACGCTCCCGGAAGCGGACGACCGTCAAATGGGGTAGCCACTGCCTCTGCTCGCGCTCGTAGACGCCCAGGCGCTCCAGACGGCCCTGCAAGTCCTCGGCGACACGGGTCGCCTGGCCGCCGAGATCGCTCAGCACCAGCATCCCGACGCTCCTGGTCTCCCGGTAGCGCTCCGGCACCAACCGGATCGGACCTGCGGCAGCGGCGGCCTCGCGCAGTGCGCCGAGGATCGACTCGAGCTCCTCCACCGGACGGTGCCCGAGGAAGGCCAGCGTGACGTGCAGGTGGTCCCGAGCGACCGGCCGTCCTGCCCCGATGTGCTCGGCCTGCCACTCCCGCAGCGTGTCGAGCGCCTGCTCGGGGAGGCGGAGGCCGCAGAACAGGCGCGCGCGTTCACGGCCCTCCACGCTAGCGGGGAGGTTCACGCTGATTCGTCGCGAGTCTGTTGCAAAAGCCGCCGAACGAGGTGGAGCGCGGTGACGGTTGCGCGGCGCCGGATCGAGTTCCGATCGCCGGGGAAGACGAAGTCCGCGCTGCGCGAGCCCTCCGGCCCCTCGGCGTGGAGGAAGACGAGACCCACGGGCTTCTCGTCGCTCCCGCCGCCCGGCCCGGCGATGCCCGTGACCGCGACTGAAACTTCGGCGCGGAGCCGCTTTCGTGCGCCGACAGCCATTGCGGCGGCCGCCTCGGCGGACACAGCTCCGTGGCGGGACAGGACTTCCGGCGGAACATCGAGTTCGCGGGCCTTCACCCCGTCCGCGTAGGCCACGACCGCTCCGACGAAGACGTCGCTGGAGCCGGGGACGGAGGTGAGCCGCTCGGCCACCATGCCGCCTGTGCACGACTCCGCAGCACCGAGCGTCAGCCCGCGAGCCCGGCAGAGGCCGAGGACCAGCTCCTCGATCGGACGCTGGTCGCGGCTGAACAGATAGCGCTCGAGCGGAGCGACGAGCTCGCCCATCAGTTCGTCGGCACGCGCTTCTGCGCCGGGCTCGACGACGAGGTCGACATGGATCTCGAAGTCGCGGGCGCAGATCGTGGCCTCCACCCCGTCCCCGTCGCCACCCGCGTCCGCGAGCGCCCTCGCGACGGTGGACTCACTCGCGCCGAAGAAGCGCAGCTGTCGCAGCTCCGGCGGCCGTCCGCGGGCGAGGACGCGCCGCACCGGTTCGCTCTCGAGCGCCGTCTCCCACAGGCGCTGCAGCTCGGCCGGAGGGCCCGGCAGCACGACCACGACGGTGTTCCCGTCCTCGAGAACGAGCCCGGGCGCAGTTCCGGCGAGCCCGAGCGAGTGTGCGCCTTCGGGGATCGTGGCTTGTTTTCGGACGCCGGCCTCGAAGTCCGCATAGGGCCGCCCGAGCCGGTCCGCGAAGCGGCGGGAGACGCCGCCGATCTGCTCGTACAGCTCTTCGTCGAGCCGGAGCCCCACTCCGGCGGCGCGCGCCACGAGCTCGACCGTCCGGTCGTCGTGCGTCGGACCTAGCCCTCCGGACACGACGCAGAGGTCGGCGGCGCCGAACCCCTCGGCCAGCGCGTGCGAGAGCTCTTCCTCGCGGTCGCCGACGATCGAGATCCGGGCCGGCTCGACGCCGTGGCGGAGGAGCTCGGTCGCGAGGAACGGTCCGTTCAGGTCGCGCCGTTCGCCACGGACGAGCTCGCTGCCGGTAACGACGATGAACCCGCGGGGCCGCGTGGTCACACGGCCGGGCGGATTCCGCGCGGCGTCACGATCAGCGTCTTCACGCCACCGACCGGCAGAAGCCGAGTGCGACCGTTCAAGACGGTGACGAGGTTCTCCGGCCGGTCGAGCGTGATCCACAGCTTCCGCGCGGTGAAGAGCTGCTTCTGTCCCTGATCGAGCGTCCCCTGGAAGAGGATGGGCCCGGTCACGGACGTCTTGTGCACCTGCAGCCAGCAGGGGCCGCGCGACGCCTTCACGAGCAGATGGACCTGAAGCGCCCGCGTCACGGGAGGCGCCGCAGTCTGGTGTGTCGGAGGCTTCGACGTCCCGAGGCCGACCGGTGTCGAGCTCGGCGGCTCTCCGCGAGTCCACGCCACGATCACGAGCGCGGTCACCGCCGTAATGCCGAGGAGCGTCAGCAGGACGACGCGCGACTGAACCTGCACGCCCCGCGACGGCGGGGCGGAGCGTCTAGGGCGGGATTGCGGATGCTCCTCCTCTCCGACGACGAAGCGGGAGTTGTACTCGTCGACGTAGAGCTGTCCGTCGAGGCCGAGGTATTCGGCATACGAGCGCAGGAATCCCTTGACGTACGTCTGGGCCGGGAGGACGTCGAAGTGCTCCTCTTCCAGGGCGCGCAAGTACTTGCCTCGAATCTTCGTTCCCTGTTCGATCTCGGGAAAGTCGAGGCCCTGGCGCAGACGCGCCTCACGGAGGCTGTTACCGATCTCGAACACGGCGGCAACCGCATACTAGGCACTTGTGCGCTGCGCTGAAAGTCGGCCTGCAGACCAGGTAGTGGTCGAGCCGGCCGGGCGGGTAAAGCCCGCCCGGCCGAGCGGCCCCGCCGAGTCGACGCCTAGGGGCTCAGCGCGATTGTTGGTAGACCACGACGAGCCCGTAGAAACCGACCGACAGCGCGGCTGCCAGAGACAGGCAGAGAGCGAGCGCGCCGACCGCGACGGCCGCTTTCGCCACGCCCGTTTTGCCTTCCTGCAGGCGAAGCCAGCGGAGATTGTGACGCGCGCGCCGGGCCATGACGACGCTCAGGAGGCCGAGCAGAAAGGCCAGAGGGATCGCGTAGCCTGCATCCAGGAGGCTGATGGCCTTCGAGCGTCGGGAGACCTCGATCGCCGCCGGCAGCACCAGGACGCCGGCGATGCCGAGGACGAGCGCGACCGCGGCCCGGCGCTTACTGCTTGCGATAGGGTCGGCCACTCGCGGCGGGCGGGATCGATCGGCCGATCACGCCTGCTACAGCGATCAGCGTCAACACGTACGGGAGCGCCTGAAAGAGAACGGCTGCGTTGCCCCACGGCTGTGCGAGACGGAACGACAGCGCCGTCGAGAAGCCGAACAGGAGCGCAGCGGCGAAGGCGCCGAAAGGTCGCCAGTTTCCGAAGATGAGCGCGGCGAGACCGATGAATCCGCGCCCGGCTGTCATGTTCTCGTTGAACGATCCCACGAAGCCGATCGAGAGATACGCGCCGCCGAGGGCCGCCAGCATGCCAGAGAGAATCACGGCTGCGTACCGGATCTTGTACACGGAGATACCCACCGTGTCCGCAGCTCGCGGGTGCTCCCCGACGGAGCGAATGCGCAGTCCGATGGGTGTCCGGAACATGACGACGTACGAGACGATCAACGTCAGGAACGTGAGCCAGATCATCAGATTGAGGTGGCCGAACACGGGCCCGATCAGGGGAATGCCGTCGATGGCGTTGAGGTTGACCGTCGGGACGCGCGGAATCGACCCAGGTACGCCCTGGTCTCCATAGACCTGGATGAAGAAGTAGCCGGTCACCCCCAACGCGAGGAAGTTGATGGCGGTGCCGCTCACGATCTGGTCCGCGCGGAGGTGAATCGACACGAACGCATGGATGAGCGCCGCAACACCTCCCGCGATGAGTGCGCAGAGCAGGCCAAGAGCCCAGTTGCCGAGCTTGTCCGCACCGAGCACAGCGAAAAATGCGCCCGTCAGCATCATCCCCTCGAGGCCGATGTTCACGACCCCGCTGCGTTCGGAGAACATGCCGCCGATCGCAGCAAACGTCAGCGGAGTGGCGAAGGCGAGCATCGCGGTGAAGAGCGGCGTCCACGAGACGACGTAGTCGAGGTTGGACGAGCTCGTGTTGGTGGCGAGCACTCCGAGGGCGGTTCCGAGGATTCCCGCCGCCACTGCGAGCCAGCCGAGCCGCTTGACGCCGCTCGTGACCGCCCAGATCCCTGCGCCGACGGCAGGGATTCCGGCGAGCGCTGGCCACCAGGGTGCCCGCGCAGTGATCGGGGGGAGGGCGAGCAGGAAGGCGAGACAGCCCAGGACGATCCCGAGCGATGCGGTCTCGCGGGGAGTCAGCCCGCGCCACACGGCGCGTGGCTCCGCCCTCGTCGCAGCCATCAGTCGGCCCCCGCGGCGGGTTGCGTCCGTCTCAGCCGGCCGGGCAGCAAGCGGCGGCGCCACCGCCAGACCGCGATGATGAGCACGTCGGCCCCGACGAAGAGGAGAACGAGGGCCTGGATCATCAACGTCAGGTTCCCGGCCAACTCCGGCTTGAGCACGGTCTGGTCGATGCTGCGCGACGAGGTGCCGTAGAGCAGCGCGGCGAAGAGGAGCGCCGACAGAGCCACTCCGACTGCCTTGTTCCTCCCGAGCAGCGCGACAGCGATCCCGATGAAGCCCAGCTGGGACGTCTGGACGTCGAGGACGCCGAAGCGGTACTGGTATCCAAGCATGTCCAGGACACCGGCGAGCCCTGCGAAGCCGCCCGAGATCGCCATCGCGACGACGTAGTTTCGAGCGACGCTGATCCCCCCGTATCGAGCCGCCTCGGGATTGAAGCCGACAGCCCGGACCTCGTAGCCGAGTGTCGTTCGATTGAGGACGAACCAGAACGCGACGAGCGCGCCGATGGCGATGAAGAAACCGATGTGCAGACCCTGGAGGACGGGGTTACCCCAGAAGACCGGCAGCTTCGCGGAGTCGACGACCGTGTTCGAAACCGGCAGTGATGCATTCGTCGAGTTCTGTAACGGCCCCCCCTGCCCGAACAGGTAGCTGCCGATCCAGTACGCGATCCAGTTGAGCATGATCGTGGTGATCACCTCGTGCGCCCCTGTGAGCGCTTTCAGCAAACCGGCGATCGCGGCCCAGACTGCGCCGCACACCGAGGCCACCACGATTGCGAGCAGAATGTGCGGCCCCCTCGCCAGGTGCGGGAGGCTCGTGCCGATCCACAGCCCGGTGATGACACCGATGAGGTACTGGCCCTGCCCGCCGATGTTGAACAGTCCGCAGCGGAACGCGAACGCCACGGCAAGGCCCGTGAGGATGAGCGTGGTCGTCAGGAGCAGCGTTTGCTGCAGGTTGTACGCCGCATTGTTCTGAATCGACGTGTTCCACCAGAACCACACGTGATGATCCGTACCGGGGATGGTGATGCTGAAGTTGCCGAAGTGGAAGAACCAGTTCAGGCCGGAGCCGGTGAAGATTCCCTGGTAGACCTTCCACGGGTTGTGCCCTGTGGCCAGTACGACCAGGCCGCCCATGAAGAACGCAAAGACAGCCGTGATGACGGGCGTGACGATTCCCCCGGCGCGCTCGTAGAACGCGAGCCGCTCCCCGACGCTAGGTGCGTACGCGGTCGGGTCGGCGCCGAGAGGCTCCGACGGCGGCGGTGTGTCGAGGTCGCCGTTTCCGCCGCCGGGCTCGGAGCTCACGCCGCGGCCTCTTCCCTGCCGCCGCCGGTCATTGCGATTCCGAGCTCCTCTTCTGTGACATCGGGCGAGAACTCGCCGACGATGCGCCCTTCGTAGATCACGAGAATGCGATCCGAGAGCGAGAGGATCTCCTCCAGCTCCAGCGACACGAGCAGGACGCCCCGGCCCGTATCGCGCTCCGCGACGAGCTGCCGGTGCACGAACTCGATCGCCCCCACGTCCAGCCCCCGGGTCGGCTGCGCGGCAATCAGCACGCGCGGATTCCGCGAGACCTCACGCGCGACGACCACCTTCTGTTGATTCCCGCCCGACAGCGCGGCGGCCGGTGTCCGCGGGCCTCCGCCCCGCACGTCGTAATCGCTGAGGAGCCTCCTCGCCCGGCTGACAATCCGGCGGGGCGAGATGGTCCCGAACCGCGAATACGGCTCCTTGTCGTAGTCGTGGAGGACCAGGTTCTCGGCAAGTGAAAACTCCAGGACGAGTCCTCGTCTCTGACGGTCCTCGGGAATGTGCCCGAGCCCTGCTTCGAGGTGCGCATCGGCGTTCGAATTCGTCAGATCGTGACCTTCGATCTCGATCCGTCCTCCCGAAGGTCGGCGAAGCCCGGTCAGAGCATCGATCAACTCCGTCTGGCCGTTGCCGTCCACTCCCGCGATCCCGACGATCTCCCCGGCACGGACGTCGAACGACACCCCACGCACCGCTTCGAGCCTGCGGTCGTCGAACACGCGAAGGTCCTCGACATGCATCAGCGTCGCCCCCGGCGACGCCGGCTTCTTGTCGACCCGAAGGAGCACCTCGCGGCCGACCATCGACCGCGCGAGGCTCGCCTCGGTCGCGCCTTCGCGCGGGATCGTGTCGATTCTCTTGCCGCGCCGAAGCACTGTGATGCGGTCGGCGATCTCGAGCACCTCGTTGAGCTTGTGGCTGATGAAGATGATCGACATGCCTTCATGGACGAGACCTTCCAGGATTGCGAAAAGCTCCGCCGCCTCCTGGGGCGTGAGCACCGCGGTCGGCTCGTCGAGGATGAGGATGTCGGCGTCACGGTAGAGAGCCTTCAGGATCTCCACTCGTTGCTGCTGGCCGACGGTGATGTCCTGGATCCGCGCGTCCGGCTCGATCGCGAAGCCGAAGCGCTGCGAGATCTCTTCGACTCTTTTGCGTGCCCCGGCATAGTCGAGGAAAACACGCCCTTTCGTCGGCTCACTTGCGAGGACGATGTTCTCGGTCACGGTCATCACCGGGATCAGCATGAAATGCTGGTGCACCATCCCAATTCCCTGGTCGATCGCATCGTGCGGCGACGAAAACGCAACGGTCTTGCCGTTCACGATGATCTCGCCCTCGTCGGCCGAGTAGAGGCCGTAGAGGATGTTCATCAGGGTCGACTTGCCCGCCCCATTCTCGCCGAGCAGCGCATGGACCTCGCCCCGCCTCAAATCGAAGTCGACATGGTCATTCGCGAGCACACCCGGAAACTGCTTGGTGATGCCCCGAAGCTCGAGGACAGGAGCCGCGTCCATCGGCGGCGATTCTATTGATCCGGAAACGACGAGCGGGACGAAGCGTCCCGCTCGTCGATCCAGGTCGTCCTTAGTGCTACCCGACGGTCGTCGGGACTTTGATCTTCCCGGAGATGATCTGCTTCCTGAGAACAGCGACCTTCGCGAGAACCTGCGTACGCAGCTTTCCCTTGAGCTTCGGGCTGATCTTGCCGAGGGCAACGCCGTTGTTCTTCAGGTTGAAGACCGCGTTCGAGCCGCCCTTGTACTTGCCCGCCTTGGCGTCCCTGATCGCGTTGTACACGCCGATGTCGACTCGCTTGACCGCGCTCGTGAGGATGAAGCTCCCCAGGAACGACTGGTCGCGGTCGACGCCCACGCCCCAGAGGCCGTGATCCTGTGCCGCGCTCAATGCGCCGAGTCCGCACTGACCGGCAACGGCGAACACCACGCGGGCGCCACTCTGGATCTCGTTCTCCGCCACGGTCTTGCAGAGGTCTTGCTTGACGAAGTCCTGCGAGTAGCCCTTGAGGACCGTCATGCCCGTCACGCACTTCTTGGCCCCCGCCTCGTAGCCGGCGAGGAAGATGTCGACGGGCGGGATCTTGATGCCGCCGACGACTCCGATTGCCTTCCCCTTCTGCGCCTTCGTCACCATCGCGGCCATGCACCCGATCAGGTAGCTGTTCTGCTGGGTCGCATAGGTGAGGCCTTCGATGTTGTGGACATCGGCGCCCTTGAAGTCACCAAACGCGGACGAGACCGTGTCGTCCGTGATCGCGAACTTCGTGTTCGGGAATTGCGCTGCGACCGTCTTCAAGTCCCCGGCCATCAGGAACCCCGCCGCGATCACAAGATTCGAGCCTTGTCGAATCGCGCTCGTGAGGTTCGGAATGTAGTCGCTCGAGGTGTTCGACTGAATCGCGACCGTTTGAACCTTGAGCTTCTTCTTCGCGAGGTTCAGTCCCGCCAGCTGGGACTGGTTGAAGCTCTTGTCGTTGAAGTGGCCCACGTCGCTGATCAGCGCGGCCTTGAACGTTGCGCTTGGGCGGGCGCTGCCGCCACCTGCCAGCACTGCCGCGAGCACCGCGGCCGCCATGAGCGCGGCAAGCACGCCTGCCGTCAATCGTCTCGTACTCAAGAAAGTCCTCCTCCTACGTCGCCAGTAGCCCACCCGGGGCGCGCCAAGCCTATCCCCTGGGCCGCCCTTGTGAGGGATTAGACGTCTGGGACGATTCAGGGTTAGGAGCCTGAGCCATCCGCGCTAGTTTCCGCCGCGTGGGCTCCGATGAGACACTCGGCTTCGATCCTTCCGATCCAGGCTTCCTCTCGGATCCGTATCCGGCGCTGAATCGGCTTCGGGAGGTCGCGCGAGTCTTCTACGACGCCGGCCGCGAGCGCTGGTTCGTCACCCGGCACGAGGACGTGCGCGGCTGTCTGCGTGACAAGCGCCTCGGACGGAACTTTCGGCACGTGATGACGCCTGAAGAGATCGGCGTGCCCGCACTCGATCCGCGGTGGCAGCCCTTCTGGGACGTTGAGCGCTGGAGTCTCCTGTGGCTCGAGCCGCCCGACCACACCAGGATCCGCAAGCTCGTTGCCGCAGCGTTCACGCCACGGAGCGTCGAAGCTCTCCGCGAGCCTGCCCAGGAGCTGGCCCGCGAGTTGCTCGAGCCGCTGGCCGAAACCGGTGAGATGGAGCTGCTCTTCGACTACGCCCAGCCCTACTCGATTGCTGTGATCTGCCGCCTGCTCGGCGTCCCGCTCGACCGCCACCGCGATCTCCTCGGCTGGTCGCACCGGATGGTCAAGATGTACGAGTTCGATGTGCCGAAGGAGGCCGCCACGGAGGCGACGGCGGCGGCCGCAGAGTTTCGCGACTACGTGCACGAGTTGATCCGCGAGCGCCGGAGGTCGCCGCGCGACGACATGGTCACGGCGCTCGTGGAGGCACGGGTCGACGAGGGTCGCCTGTCGGACGACGAGATCGTCAGCACCGTGATCGTGCTGCTCAATGCGGGCCACGAAGCATCGGTCAACACGCTCGGAAACGGCATGCTCGCCTTCGCGCGCCATCCCGAGCAGTGGCGGCGCGTCGTCGAGGGCGCGGTTGCCGCGCAAGCGGCCGGCGAGGAGATGATCAGGTTCGACCCGCCCTTGCAGCTGTTCGAGCGCTGGGTGCTGACGGAGGACTTCGCGATCGGCGACGTTCCAATTTCGCGCGGAGCAAAGATCGCATTGCTCTTCGGGTCGGCGAACAGGGACCCGCGCATATTCGAGCGACCCGACGAGTTCGACGTCGCGCGCGAGAATGCGCTGCAGCACATCGGCTTCGGCGGCGGGATCCATGTCTGCATCGGGGCACCCCTTGCCCGGATCGAGCTCGAGGCGAGCGTGAACGCGCTGCGTCAGCTATGGCCGGATTTTCAGCTGGCCGAAGAGCCCCTGCGGACAGGGGCGTTCGTCATCTGGGGGCTCGAGGGGCTCCGGCTCGCCCGGAGCTGACGCGAACCATCTTCCGAAGTGCCGCCACGCGACTGGCGCGTTTCCTCGCGCGCTCGCGTGCACGTTGGTCACGGACGATCACGTCGACTGGGTATCCACGGGTTTCGTACATGCGTACAGGACGCAGAGTCGGCCTGCCGCGTCGTACGGTAAACCGGCGTTTCGAGGGCGGTCAGCCTGTGGATTACGACACGATCTGTTCGGTGCTCTCCACGAGCACGCGGCGGGGCTTCGAGCCTTCGTAGCCCGAGATGATTCCGCGCCTTTCGAGCATGTCGATCAGGCGGCCCGCTCTCGTGTAGCCGACGCGGAGGCGGCGCTGGAGGAGCGAGACCGACGCGGTCTGGGTCTGGACGACGATGTCGATCGCCTTCTCGAGCAGCGGATCCTCGTCCGGATCGAACTCGCCGTCGTCGGTGTCCACATCCTCGGCGAACGGCTCCGGCAGCTCGAGCAGCGACTCGTCCAGCTCCTGCTCGCGCTGGTTGCCGCACCGGCTGACGACGAGTGCGATCTCCTCCTCCGAGACGTACGCGCCCTGCACGCGCTGCAGTCGTGATGTCCCGAGCGGCTTGAACAGCATGTCGCCCTGGCCGAGCAGGCTCTCGGCCCCGGCGGTATCGAGGATGACGCGGGAGTCGGTCTGTGAGGAGACCGCGAAGGCGATCCGAGACGGGACGTTGGCCTTGATCATCCCCGTGATCACGTCCACAGACGGCCGCTGCGTCGCGAGCACGAGGTGGATGCCGACCGCGCGGGACTTCTGGGCGAGGCGGATGACCGCGTCCTCGACGGTCTGCGGCGACGTCATCATGAGGTCGGCGAGCTCGTCGATCACGACCAGCAGGTAGGGCAGCGACTGCTCGCCGCGCTGGCGGAGAGTCCTGTTCGCCTCCGGAAGGTTCCGCGCGCGCAGGATCGAGAGCTTCTCGTAGCGCCGCTCCATCTCCGCGACGACATTGGTGAGCGCTGCAGATGCCTGCTTGGGGCTCGACACGACGGGCGTCAGCAGGTGCGGGATCGTCTCGTAGAACCCGAGCTCGATGCGCTTGGGATCGATCAGGATCATCCGCACCTCGTCCGGGGTCGACCGCAGCAGCACCGAGGTCAACATCGTGTTGATGCAGCCCGACTTGCCCGAGCCCGTCGTGCCGGCGATGAGCAGGTGCGGCATCCGGGCGAGATCCGCCCAGACCGCGGTGCCGGAGATGTCCTTTCCGAGCCACACCGCGAGTGGGCTCGCGGTCGCGGGCAGGTCGTCGAAGATGTCGCCGAGCGTGACGAGATTCGGCGAGAGGTTCGGGACCTCGACGCCGACCGCCTGCTTTCCAGGAATCGGCGCGAGAATGCGGATCTCAGTCGTCGCCAGCGCGTAGGAGAGATCGTCCTTCAAGGCGGCCACTTTCGAGACCTTCGTCCCGGGCGCGAGCTGCAGTTCGTACCGCGTGACCCGCGGGCCGGAGATCTGGCCGACAATGGTGGCGTCGATGCCGAAGTGCTTGAGCGTCAGGACGAGCGCAGCGGCTGTCCGCTCGGCAACGTCGCCGGAAACCTCGTTCGCCGACGAGGAGCGGCGGAGGATGCCGCGCTCGGGAAGCTGGTATTCCTCGTGCGTCTCGATCGTGCCGACGTCGAAGAGACTCGGCTGATCGGGATCCTCCGTGGACGCCGGCTCGATCAGCAGTTGAGGAGGCTGCGCATCGCCGATGACGTCCGGAAAGTCGTGCACCACGTCGACCGGCGGTTCGGGCGCGCGCAGCGGGATGACCGTGGCGGGCTCCACGTCCTCGAGTGGCCGGGCGCGCCGAGCGCGGCTGTGCGCACGCCGGACGGCGTGGCCCGAGCGGCGTACGAGCGCTCCGGCCGAGGCGCCGGAGAGGAGCAGCGCCCCGATCACCAGCGCGAGGACGCCGATGATGGTCGTGCCGGTCGCTCCGACGAGGATCCCGAAGATCCCCTGCAGCCCGCGGCCGACCGCGCCGCCGTGGTTCGACCCGAGCGCCGCGAGGAGGCCGAAGCTCGTCACGGCCACACCGGTGCGGAACGGGCTCACGTCGACGAGCTCACTGCGCGCGACCATGAGCGCGCCGACGACGACGAACGCCACCGGGGCGACGTACGCGGCGGCTCCGATGGACGCGGTGAAGCCGTCGGCGATCCAGCCGCCGACCATGCCCCCGCTCCACCCGAGGTAGAGCATCGACGCCAGGAACAGTCCGAGCGCGACGAGCCCGAGACCGATCAGCTCAGGGTGCTGCTGGTTCTTCGCCTTCCCCTTGCGCCGCCTCGTGCGGACACGCGCGGGCAGGCGCGGCTTGAGCGTGCGCTTCTTTCGGCGTCGCGCCATAACCGCGACTTCGCCGCCGAGGAGCCTGCTCCTACTACCAGCCGGCGGGCGGAATGATGTAGACGCGGGCCGCCAGGGGGCCGAAGCTGTCCGCGAACCCTGTGTCGTCGGCACCCACCACCTGGCCGCCGCCCACGACGACCGGCGAGCGGCCGCCGATGCCCGGCACGGTGATCTTCGCCTGGAGGGTCGTGTCGGTGGTGTTCACGGCGATGACGTACGTCGCTCCGTTGAGCGTCCTGGCCGAGACCCGCACCGCCGTTGCGTCGGAGCTGGCGGTCCCCACGGGAGCGAGCAGCGCCTGGCTGAGCGCCTTGATCTGACGATTGGTGCGCGCGATCTCCGTCCCGATCGTCGCCGACCAGTGGTTCGGGAAGTAGCCGACGGCGCCTGCGCCGCCCGCGATCGCGAGCCAGGTCTCGGCGCGGACGGTCTCGGGAGTCGGGTCGAGCGTCTTCACCTCATTGCACTTGTGCTCCATCGGCGCGACCTCGATCCACTGGAACGTCGGCTTCCCACCGGACGAGGTGCCCAACTCGCGCTGCGCGTCCATGACGTCACCGAAAGCCGGACGGCACCACACCTGCAGCGGGTACAGATCGAAGCCGACGACATCCGGAATCGACATCAGTGTCGGGTACATGCCTTTGCCCTCCGGAAGCGGGTTTGCGAGGCTGTAGAAGTGGTTCGTCAGCGTGAGGAAGCTGATGCGGCCGCTCTGAGGCGGAGCAATGCTCTTCTCGAGATCCTGGCGCGTGACCGTGCTCTGCAGGAAGGCATCCCACTCGTCCGGGTAGTACCACCCGATCGACCCGCGTCCGTCGGCGGCCCCGGTGTTGTCGGCGTTGACGATCGAGTACGCGCGGCCGGCGAGGCGCGCCGCGAGCGAGCTGTCGTCGTCGGTGCTGCACCCGTCGCCCATGAAGAGGTTGATCCCGTCGTTGATGTTGCTGTTGAAACCGTCGGAGCACTGGGCCCACACGGCGGTCGGGAAGAACGGGCGGTTGTCGACGACGATCTGGCTGGCGTTCGTCGACGCGACGCTTCGGTTCGGCATGCCCTCCGTCGTGATCGTCACGGTCGAAGTCTGCGCCCGGTTCCACTCGTCGATCGCGTGCAGATAGACCTGGTACGTCGTGCCGAACTCGAGGCCCGTCAAGACGCTCTGGTGCTCGATGAGACTGTCGGCGCTCGGTTGCCCCCAGATCGTGGGCGCGTCGAGGCCGTAGGCGGCCTGCGTCTGGGCGGGCACGTTCGTGTTCCAGGTGATTCGTGCAGTGGACGAGTCGAGGGAGACCACCTGGGCGTCGGAGATCGCGAGCGGCTCGAGCGGCGGCGGCGGTGTCTCCGCGTACGAGCGGTCCTGCTGGGGCACGACCACGGTGGTAGACGGTGCGGGCTTAGCCGGCTTGGCGGCGGCGAGCCGGACCTGCACGTCGGGTGTCTGCTTCGTCGGCATGCGCGTGAACGGGCGCACCCGAGGCGACACGTCGGCGGCCGGCGCAGCGGAGACGGGACGATTCAGTCCGGGCACGCGCACGAGCTTCGGCGCCGGAAAGTCGGCGGGCTGAGGGCCGGAAGCGAATGCAGCTGCCGGCACATGGTGGGACCGCTGGATCACCAGAGCGATCCAGATCCCGCCGAGCGCCGTCAGCGCAAGGATGAGTGTCCGCAGCCGCAATTCTCCACTTGATGGCATTACCAGGACGATTTCGGCCTGGGAAGCCCCGGTCTTTAATTAGGCGCATAGGCGGCGCAAAGCATCCCGAAATAGGTGGATGCTTCGTAAGAGAGAAAATCTCCGCGCCACCTGTCCTCGAGCGCGCCGTGAAGCATTGCGAGCTGCCACCAGCTGTCGGCCTTCGCAGCGTCCACGAAGGCGGGGTCAAGCTCCAGGAGGCCGCTCAGGCGGTCCTCCTGGACGAGGCGGACGAGGGTCTCGTCGTAGGCCCCAGCGGCCGGGTCGAAACCGTACGGCCCTTCGGGGTCGTGGGCATGCCCGTGGTCGGCGCTGGCGATCAAGGCGATCCGCTTCGGCGACGCGGCCGCCGCTCTGGCGAGAGCTTGTCCCGCGCGCACGTGCTCCTCGATCGGACGGTCCCGTGCCGGGCTCACCACCACGGCCGGCACCTGCGGTTGCGAGCGGCCGCCCATGAACCACAAGGGGATAAGCACGCCCCAGTCCATCGGTGCCGTCGCCGCTCCTGGATCGTTCGCGCCGAAGCTCGCGCCGACGACGGGAATTCCGTCGTCGTGCAGCGCCACGATTGCCTCGGTCGCGAGCTCGACGTCAACCGGACAGGACAGCTCGACCTCGGGTGCGTCGAACTCCGCCAGCGAGCCCGACAACGTGCCTGCGAGCACCACCGCGAAATGTCCTTCCACGTGCACGTTGTGAGGCGAAAGCACGATCGTCGCTTCGGGCGCAGCTGCATCGAAGCGTCGCCCGAGCTCGGCGAGCGCCTCGTGCGTCTTCTCCGCGCCCGGGACCGGCGCCTCCGGCAGCGTGCCGTGTGGCGCGATCGCGGCGAAGACGAGACTCACCCGAGCGAGTTGATGCGCTCGACCAGCAGCTCGAGGAAGCCGCCCGAGTCGACCTCGACGCCGACGTGGGCATTGGGCTCGCGGTCCGTTCTCTGCCAGAGGTCGACCACCGTGCGCCCGCGGCAGAGCTCGGACTCGGTGTCGATCTCGACGCTGCGCTCGAGCGTGCCGACGAGATCGGGATCGATCACGTGCGCGACGGCGAGCGCGTCATGGATCGGCGAGCCGTCGAAGTTGTAGACGGCCCGGTGGAAGGTGCCGTAGAAGCGCAACAGTTCCGTCACCATCTCCCCCACTCGCCCGGCGAGCCGGCCGATGTGCGCCTGGGTGAAGAGCGCCTTGTGCGTGACGTCGAGGCCGACCATCGTCACGTCGATGCCGCTTGCGAAGACCCGCGCCGCCGCCTCGGGATCGCACCAGATGTTGAACTCGGCGGCCGGAGTCACGTTTCCCTCGGCGATCGCGCCGCCCATCAGCACGATTCGTTCGGGACGCGCATCGGGATGCAACGCAAGCAGGAGGGCGACGTTGGTCAGCGGTCCGACCGGGATCAGCGTCACGGGTCGCTCCGAGCTGCGGATCTTCTCCGCGAGGAAGTCGACCGCGTGCTGTGCAACAGGCTTCTTCTGGGGTGGCGGCAGATCGGGACCGTCGAGCCCGGTCTCGCCGTGGACGTCCGACGCGACGAACTGCTCGCGCACGAGCGGCCGGTCCGCACCGGCGGCGACCGGAACCTCCCCGTGCCCCGCGAATTCCAGCACACGGATCGCATTCGCCGTAGTCTTGTCGAGCGTCTGGTTGCCGGCGACGGACGTGACGCCGAGCAGCTCGACTTCGGGCGAAGCGAGCGCGAGCAGCAGTGCGATCGCGTCGTCGTGCCCGGGATCGCAGTCGATGAGGATCGGTGCCGGGCTCATAGGCCGTCCTTTGGCCTATGAGCGGTGGAAGGGGCGTAGGGGGAAACCGGGAGGTTTCCCCACTCCTTTTCCTCAGGGGTGGTGGCGGCGGTCGCATTGCCACCACCTCTGAGGCGATTTCTAAAGAAGGGGGCTCGTGGGGGAAACATGGTTTCCCCCACGGGAGCGAGCCGAAGGCGAGGGACGCTCACGCGCGGAGTATTGCGTCTACCTCGTCCGCGGTCGGCAGTGACGGTTGCGCGCCGAAGCTAGAGGCGGCGAGCGCCCCTGCCGCGCACGCGCGGCGGAGACCTTCCTCCGGCGCCCGGCCTTCTAGGAGCGCGACGACGAGACAGGCGGTGAACGCGTCCCCGGCAGCCGTCCCGTCGATCGCGACCACGCGTGGTGGCCGCGCGCGCGCGATCTCCTTGCCGTGCTCCAGCAGGACAGCGCCCTCATCGCCCATCGTCAGAGCCAGCAGCGGCTGCTCCCCGACGACCTCGGCCTCGTAACGGTTCGCGACTACGAGGTCGGCTTGCACGACGAGGGGCCGTGCGGGCGCAGCGTTCACGCACAACCAGTGGGCCTGCGCCCGGGCTTCTTTTACCGCTTCGTCCGGGATCTCCAGCTGACACAGGACGTTTCCGTCCACCGTGAAGCCGCCCACATGAGCATTGGCGCCCGGGACGACGACGATGACGTTTTCACCATCGTCGGCGACGAGGATGATCGCCACACCGGTGGGCGCGTCGACCTCGCGCACGTCAAGCTGAAGTCCCGCTGCCTGTAGTCCGGCAAGCGCCTCGTCTGCATGCGAATCCGTGCCGACGCAGCCCACCATCCGGACCCTCGCGTCGAGCCGAGCTGCGGCGACCGCCTGATTGGCGCCCTTGCCGCCCGGAAAGCGCTCCAGCGTCGCTCCGCTCAGTGTCTCCCCAGGGCGCGGGAGGCGTTCGACCTTGGTCACCAGGTCGAGGTTGATCGACCCGACAACTGTGAGACCTACTTCAGGCGGCAAGTGCGCGCAGGTCGGCCTCCGCGCGCTCGAGGTTCTCGCGGAGGTCGAAGAGTCCGGCCCAGAGCGAGGAGCGGTCCGGCACCGACTCGATGCGGGCCATGTCGGCGAGGCCTTGCAGTGCGCGCACGAGGACGGCGAGCTCGAGGTACGCCTGGGCAACACGCGTTGGATTCGCACCGACGCCTGCACGCTTCAAGACAGGCTCCCATTCGAGCAGCTCCCCTGCGCCGGGCCCGCCATACCAGGAGCGGCCTTCGGCACGATCGGATTCGAGCTCGAGGAGATAACGGTCGAGCGGATGGTCGAGCCCGGCCAGCGCGGTCTCGGCGCGATCGGCCGCATGTCTCAGCGCCGCCTCACGCGCGCCCGCCGTCGACGGATAGGCGTCGCCGCGCGCCCAGCGCTCCAGCAGGCGGCAGAACGCCAGCGCCGCAGCTTCGCATGCTCCGAGTTGGCCGACGAGACGGCGGGCCGTGGCCCATTCCGCCGCATGGTCCTGAAGCACATCCGCCCAGCCTGGCTCTCTGGCTCTGATCGTAGACATGAGTGTCTAAACCTCTACCACGACCGGAAGGATCATCGGCCTGCGGTGGGTTCTGTCGTAGACGAGTTGTCCGAGCTCATCATGTAGATGCTCCTGTAGAAGCTTGATCTCGATGATGTCGTTGCGCAAGAGGTCCCGCAGAACGCGGTCCGCCTCCTCGCGCAGCTCCTCGAGCAGCTCGCCGGAGCCGTCGCCAAAGCCGCGGGCGATCAGCTCGGTGGGGCCGCCGGTGCCGTCGTCCGAGGCCGCGACAGTCGCCACGACGATCAGGACACCGTCCTCGGAGAGCCGGCGGCGATCCCGCAACGCCACGTCGTGCACGTCCCCGACTCCCAGACCGTCGACGAACGTCACGCCGGTCTTGATCTCGTCGACGATCCGCACGCCGTCGCGAGAGAGCTCGACGACCGAGCCGTTCTCGGCCAGAACGATGTTCGCGGCGGGCACTCCCGCCTCGCGTGCAAGCTGACCATGCGCAGCAAGCATGCGGAACTCCCCGTGAATAGGCATCACGGCTCTGGGTCGCACGAGTGCCAAGAGCGTGCGCAGCTCTTCCGCGCAGGCGTGGCCCGAGACGTGGACGGGCGCGATCTCCTGGTGCAGCACTTCAGCGCCGGTCTTCGCCAGCTGGTTGATGGTGTCGTGTACGCGCAGCTCGTTGCCGGGCACGGGCTTCGCCGAGATGATCACGGTGTCGCCGCGTTCCACGTGAATCGCCGGATGGTCGTTGTAGGCGATCCGCGTGAGCGCGGAGAGAGGCTCGCCCTGGCTACCGGTGCAGAGGATCAGCTGCTCATTGGGCGGGATCTCCTCCAGCTCGGGCGGGCGCACGAGCACGCCTTCGGGAACCTCCATGTAGCCCAGGTTGCGTGCGATGTTCGTGTTCTTGCGCATCGACCGTCCGACGATGCAGACCTTGCGGCCGAGGTCGACGGCGACGTCAACGGCCTGCTGCATGCGGTGCACGTTCGACGCGAACGAGGCAACGAGGATCCGTCCCTCTCGGAGCGGAAAGATCTGCCGGAAGGCCTCGCCGACGATCCGCTCGGACTGCGTGAACCCGGGACGCTCGGCATTGGTCGAATCGCCTAGCAGCAGATCGACGCCCTGGTTGCCGAGCTCGGCGAGCTTTCCGACGTCGGTCTTGAGGCCGTCGACAGGCGTGTGGTCGAGCTTGTAGTCGCCGGTGTGCACGATCCGTCCTGCGGGCGTCTCCACCACGACGGCGGCCGAATCCGGGATCGAGTGTGCCATCCGGACGAACGAGATCCGGAACGGTCCGAGCTCGCGAGGCGGGTCGTCGGGATGCACCTCGCGGAGCTCAGCCGCGCGCAAGAGGCCGTGCTCGTCGAGCTTGGATTTGACCAGCCCGAGCGTCAGCCTCGTCGCCCAGACCTCGGGAATCGGCACCTCCCGCATCAGGTACGGGAGCGAGCCCACGTGATCCTCGTGGCCGTGCGTGAGGATCACGGCCTTGATGGAATCGGCCCGCTCGCGCAGGTACGAGAACTCCGGCAGGACGAGGTCCACGCCGAGGTGCTCGTCGCGCGGGAAAGCCAGGCCGGCGTCCACGACGACGATCGCGCCGTCGCACTCGTAGACGGTCATGTTCTTTCCGACCTCGCCGAGGCCGCCCAGGGCGATGATCCTGCAGGTATCAGGCATTGAGGGGCACCAGCCTCCAGTCTAAGCGGGGGGATGGTTTTGGCCGATAAGAGTCGTATGCGGCCATCTCGCTCTTCGCCGGTCACGATCGCCCTCGGCCTCGGCGTGCTCGGAATCTCCCTCAGCCGGATCTCCGGGATCGGTCAGACGGCGTTTGCCCTCTTCCTCGCTGCGGTCATCCTCGTGGAGCTCTTCGAGGACTCGGAACACGAGCGGGCGCGTGAGCCCATGCAGTGGGAGCGCTTCCGGCTCGCTGCCGCCGTGCAGATCGCAGCGGTGATCATGCTCGGCCCATGGGCCGGCGCCCTGGTCGCCGCTGCGGGCGTGCTCGCGGGAGGAATGTTCCGCGGTCGGACCTTCCGCAACATCGCCTTCGATGCAAGCGCGGGCGCGATCGCCGCGTGCCTGGGCGGGCTGGCTTTCGAGATCGGCGGCGGAAACGTCGGCAGGCTTCATCTGCTCGAGGACCTGATCGCGCTCGTAGCCCTCGCGCTCGCCTATCTGACCGCACGGGCTCTTCTGCTGGACGTCGTCCGTGGCCGCGAGGCGTTCGATCCCCGTCTCGTGGCCGGCGCCGGCGAGGTCGGCCTCGGCGCAACGCTCGCCCTCCTCGCGATCGGTCATCCCTGGGACGTGACGGTGCTGGTGCCCGTGGCCATCGCCGTCCAACAGGTCCAGTTGCGGCTGAAAAGCCTGCAGCGCGAAACGCTCCGCGCACTCGAGACCTTCGCCAACATCGTCGACGAGCGCGATCCGTCCACCTACCACCACTCGCTGCGGGTTGCGGGTTATGTCGACGGGCTCGCGCGTGCGCTGGAGCTTCCGTTCTCGGAGATAGACCGGCTCAGGTGGGCCGGTCGGCTGCACGACCTCGGCAAGGTCGCAGTCGACGCGTCGGTGCTGCGAAAGCGCGGGCAGCTCGACGGAGTCGAATGGGCGGCGATGCGCCGTCACCCTCGACTCTCCGCGCGTCTCTTGCAACGCTTCGAGTTCGTGTCCGCGCAGGCACGCGCGGTCGAGCTTCATCACGAACGCATGGACGGCCGCGGCTACTACGGCGTCGGCGGCGACGATCTACCTCTCGCGTCGCACTTCCTGATCGTCGCCGACAGCTTCGACGCCATGACTACCGACCGCCCGTATCGCGCGGGCCTCACGCACGAAGCCGCGCTGCTGGAGATCGAGCGACATGCCGGGACGCAGTTCCACCCGACCGTCGCGAAGGCGTTCGTGGCGGTGCAGCGCGGTGTCGATCCCGCCACCGTTCTCGCGGCGGAGGAACTCGGCGAGTTGCGCGGCGCGACCGCCCCGTACAGGATCGGTCTCGCCGGCCCGGGGGAACTGAAGGAGCGGCCGGAGCTGATCGCGCTCGGCGGCGTTGTCCTCGCGCTCGCCGGGCTCGGGTTCGCTCAAGATTGGCTCGCGGCGTCCGGCGGTGGCATCGCCGTTGCCGGGCTGGCGCTGCGCGCTCTCGTTCGCCTGCGGGCGGAACAGGCAGCCGCGTCGCTCCATCGCGCTCTCGGCACCGGAGAGGAACGCGACCGCGTCTTCGTGCGGCTGGCGGAGACCGTCGCCCGTGCGTGGAAACACGATTGGATCGCGCTGATGTCCTGGGACGAGGACGGGCTGGGCGGCTCGATCGAGCACGCGCTCGGGGACGACCCGCTTCCAGCGGCCGCGCTCACCGGCCTGTTGGTGCGCGAGGCGGAATCGGGTCGTGACGCGATCGTCGCTGCGGGCATGGAGCTCGGCCGCAGCGGAGTCGTCGTTGCCCTACCGCTGCGCCGCGACAACAGCGCGCTCGTCGGCTTCCTCGTCGTCGCCGCGCCCAAGCTCCCACCGCGACACGTCGAACTTGCGCTGCTCGACTCGCTCGACGAGATCGGGCTCGCGCTGGCGGATCGCCCGGAGCTAAACGGGCGCGCCGCTCAGGACGCCCAGCCGCTGGAGACAATCGCGAACGAGCGCGACCTCGCCCTCGCTCGCCTCGACGAGCGGTAGCCGGAGGCCGCCGACGCCATGGCCAAGAAGATTCAGCGCCGCCTTGATCGCAATGGGATTGACCTGGACCTGGAGCAGCTCATAAGCCGGCTGGAGCTCCTCGTCGAGCTGGCGCGCCGTGTCCAGGTCACCCTCGTGGAAGGACCGGATCATTCGCCTCACCTGCGGTCCGACGACGTGCGTGTGTACACAAATACCGCCGATACCGCCGAGCTCGAGAAACGGGAAGATCAGAACGTCGTCTCCCGCGTAGAGCGTGAGGTCCGTCTCGCTGACGATGCGCCGGGCCTGGACGAGGTCGTCGTTCGCCTGCTTGACCGCCCGGACGGTCGGGATCTCGGCCAGCTCGACGATCGTCTCCGGCTCGATGTTGATGACGACGCGGCCGGGAATGTTGTAGACGACGATCGGCCTGTCGCTGACGTCGGCGATCGCGCGGAAGTGCTCGACGATTCCTCGCGCGGGGGGTTTGCTGTAGTACGGCGTGACGACGAGGAAGGCATCTACACCGAGCTCGTGCGCTTCACGCGTCAGGTGAACGGAGTGGGCAGTGGAGTAGGTACCGGTCCCGGCGACGACGGTCCCACGCCCGTTGAGCGTGTCGACGGCGACGCGGAACAGCTCGAGCCGTTCGTCGTCCGTGAGCGTCGGGCTCTCCCCGGTCGTCCCGGCGACGACGATCCCGTCTGAGCCATTCTCGACCAGGTACAGCGCGAGCTCGCTGAAGCGCTCGAAGTCGATCGTGCCGTCGGTCTTGAAAGGAGTGACGATCGCGGTCAGGGCCTCGCCGAGCACGCCACTAGTCTACCCCCGTGGATCTGACGATTCGGGATGCGAGGGCGGACGACGGGGCTGCGATCGCGTCCCTGCTCGGCCAGTTGGGCTACGAGACCGAGGCTGCGGTCGTCGCGCCGAGGCTCGAGCGGCTCGTGATCGTCGGCGATCGTGTCGTCGTCGCGGTGCTCGACAACGAGGTCGTCGGCCTGGCTCAGCTGCATGCCTCGCCGACGATCGAGTATGAACGCCCCGCGGCGAAGATCAGTGCGCTCGTGGTCGACGAGTCACACCGTGGCAAAGGCATCGGCCGCGCGCTCGTCGAGGCGATGGAGGCCGAGGCGCGGGCGCGGCGCTGTGTCCTCCTGTTTCTGACCACGGCCGCACGTCGCGAGGACGCGCAGGCGTTCTACCGCCGCGTCGGCCTCGACGAAACGGGCAAGCGCTTCACGAAGCTGTTGGACTGACTCTGAGCCAGTAGTCCACCCATTCGTCCTTCGTGGCGCCCACGCGCTCGTACACGCGCCGCGCCCGCAGGTTGTCAGGCGCCGTCTGCCAGCCGAGCTTGGCGGCCCCGTGCCGGCGGCATTCCTGGACGCACGCGTCGATCAGCAGGTCGGCGATGCCCGTGCCGCGAGCCGCCGGAACGACGAAGAGATCGTGCATGACGCCCACTCGGGCAGCGATCAGCGTGTCCCAGGTCCAGTAGACGGTCGCAAAGCCGACGGCGTCCCCGCCTTCGCTGCGCGCGATCAGCTGCACGCCCTCGCGGTCTGGGTCCGCGATCAGGGCGCGGGAGACTGCCAGCAAAGCATCGTCCGACGGAGCGACCTCGTAGAAGTCGCAATACCCGCGGACGAGCGGCAGCAGATTCGCGAGATCCGCGGTGGCGACGCGTGACGTCTCAGTCACGCCGTCTCAGAGCAAGGTGTCGAGCCCGACGGTCAGGCCGGGCGGCAGGGTACCGAGGCGCTCGAGGGCCAGCAGGACGCCCGGGACGAAGGCCTCACGCGAGAACGTGTCGTGACGGATCGTCAGCAGCTGGCCGTCGCCCCCGAACAGCACCTCCTGGTGCGCGACGAGGCCCGGCAGGCGGATGGAGTGAATCGCCGGATCCCCGCCGAGAAGCTCTGCGGTCGCTTTCGCGGTCCCGGACGGAGCGTCCTTCTTCGCCTCGTTGTGCAGCTCGACGATCTCCGCGCGCGGCATGTGCGCCGCAGCCTCTCGCGCAAACCGCATCATCAGCACGGCGCCGAGTGCGAAGTTCGGCGCGTGAAAGCACGCAACTCCCCGCTCTCGCGCCGCCGCGTCCACACGCGCGTGGTCGAAGCCCGTCGTCCCGATCACGCTCGGAATTCCGCGCTCGAGCGCAGCCGCGACATTCGCCTCGACGGCGTCGGGAACGGTGAAATCGATCATTGCCTCTGCCGCGTCTAAGTCGACGAGCTCGTGCCCTGCCTGTTCCAGCGCCGGCCCGAGGACGAGCCCGACCTTGCCGCCGCGCCCATTGAGGGTGATCTTCATCTACCGAGCGGAGCGAAGGTACTAACTCGGATATTCATGCAGCGCGGGCGAGCACGGCTGGATTGATGCGGCGCGCGGCAGCTCGAAAGATCCGCTCGGTCGGGCCGATGCCGGAGATCGAGAGCTTCTCCGGGGCGAACAGAAGCCCGGCGAGCTCGGCGACCTCCTCGGGCTCGACCGCCTCGATCTCGGCGATGATCCGCTCGAACGAGAGCAGCTCGCTGTTCGTGATCAGCGACTTCCCGAGCCTCGTCATCCGGTTCGACGTCGACTCCATCGAGAGCATGATCCGTCCCTTCAGATTCTCCTTCGCCCGGGCGATCTCTTCGGGCCGAAGATTGCCCGCGGCGATGTCCGCGAGTTGCTCGCCTGCGATCTCCACGCAGGGCCCCAGGTTCTCCTCCCGCGTCCCGACGTAGATGCCGACGAGGCCGGTGTCCGTGTACTGCGATGCGAACGAGTAGACGGAATAGGCCATCCCGCGCTTCTCCCGAATCTCCTGGAAGAGGCGCGACGAAGCAGAGCCGCCGAGAATCGAGTCGAGGATCGACGCGGCGAAGCGGCGCGGGTCGGAGCGTGCAATTCCGGGTGCTCCGAGGCACACGTGGTACTGCTCCGTGTCCTTCTTGGCGAAGCGGAAGCCGGGCGGCGGTGGTTTGACGAGCGGGCGCCTGACGCGCGGCCCTCCCGCTGGCGGCCGCTGCTGGCTCTGCGCGCGCTGGAGCATGCGAAGGAATTTGTTGTGCTCGACGTTCCCCGCCGCCGCGATCACGACGTTGCCGCCCGCGTACATCTGGCGGTGATAGCTGGAGAGCACGCGCTTCGTCACCGACGAGATCACGTCGGCCGTCCCGATCACGGGGCGCCCGAGCGCATGATGGCCGAAGACTGCCTCCGAGAAGAGATCGTGCACGAGCTCCTGCGGTGTGTCCTCGTACATCGCGATCTCCTCGAGTACGACGGCCCGTTCCGAGTCGAGGTCGGTAAAGGCAGGTGCGAACGCCATGTCGGTCATTACGTTGAGCGCCGTCTGCACGTGGGCGTCGGGTACGCGCGCGTAGACCATCGTGTGCTCGCGCGAGGTTGCCGCGTTGAGCTCGCCGCCGAGCCCGTCGAAGATCTCCGCGATCTGCTGAGCGGTGTAGGAGCGCGAGCCCTTGAAGAGGAGGTGCTCGATGAAGTGCGAGACGCCGGCCTTGGCGTCGGTCTCGTCTCGGGAGCCCGCCCCGATCCAAAAGCCGAGCGCGACCGAGCGGACGCTCGGAATCCGCTCCGAGATGACCCGCTCGCCCGAGTCGAGCTCGGAGAGGACGTACTTCTGCACGCGGGCATTATCGCTGGCCGGACCGGTCGAACGCCTAGACGGTCGTCAGGCGTTCGCGGGCGCTAGCCGACGCAGAATGGATTCCCGTCCGGGTCGCGCATGATCGTAAAGGTGATGTTGGTGCCGACCTTCGTTTCCACGACCGATGCGCCTGCGGCGGTGAGGCGCTCGATCTCCGCCTCGCGATCGTCCGCGGCGAAGTCGAGGTGGATCGGATACGAGGCGGGCCGGGACTTTTCGCGGCGCTGAAAGAGAAACCGCGGGCGGCCCCCGTCGGGTGGTCGGGTGGCGTAGAAGCCGGTCAGCTCGTGCTCGTCCACCCCCGCATCGCGGAGCTGCTGCAGAAAGCTCTCCCCGATCTCCTCGTCCGGCCACCCGAGGGCGTTCGCCCAGAACCGTCCCAGCTCCTGTGGCTCCGCGCAGGAGAACGTGACGTTGCCGATGTAGCGGCGCGGCAGAGCATTCGGGGGCGACTGAACGCAGAAGCCGTTCCCTTCGGGGTCGCGCATCACCGTCCACGTCTCTTCGAGGTCCCCGACGCTGTGGGATTTCGTCTCGACGAGCCGTCCGCCGAGTTCGAGCACCCGCTCCAGCTCCGCCTCGCGGTCGGGAACGTTCACGTCGACGTGGATCGGCAGCTCGATCGTCGGCGACTTCGGCATCCGGTTGAAGAGGAGCCGAATGCCTTCGCCACGCGGATCGGTCGCCAGCCAGCTGTCGCCTGCGGCAGCGGTCTCGTAGTCGAGCAGCTTGCCCCAGAACTCGGCGACACGTGCCGGCTCTTCGCATGAGAACGTGACGTGCACTAGCTGGAGCACCAGCGCATCCTAAGCCTGCAGCTTGCGAGGGCGGCCGTCTGGCCGCCCTCGCAGCGTCTGCTTGTCGGTGCGAGCCTAGCGCCGCTCGCGGTCGCGGCCGCCGCGACCGCCGCGACCGCCACGATCACCGCCGCGCGGTCGCTCCTCCTCGCGCTCGCGAGGCGGTGCGTCCTTCGCCCGCTCGATCAGCTCCTCGGGGCTGACCGTGTTGCCGTTCTCGTGCTTCTGGATCAGCTTCAGGCCGATCCGCCCGCGCGCCTTGTCGACCTCCTGCACGAGGACGTCCAGGATGTCGCCGCGGTTGATCACGTCCTCGATGTGGCCGACCCGGCCCGGGCCGACGTTCGAGACGTGCAGCAACCCGTCGGTGCCCTTCTTCAACTCGACAAAGGCGCCGAACTGCGTGGTCTTCACGACCTTCGCATTCCGGAACTCGTCGCCGACCTCGGGCTCCTTGGTCAGCGCTTCGATCGCGGCGATCGCCGACGCAGCCTTCTGGCCGTCGGTCGCGTAGATGAGGATCGTGCCGTCCTCCTCGATGTCGATCTGCACCTCGTGGTCGGACTCGAGCGCGCGGATCGTCTCGCCGCCCTTGCCGATCACCATGCCGATCTTCTCGGGGTCGATCTTGACTGTCGAGATGCGCGGTGCGTTCTCGTTCAACTCGGAGCGCGACTCCGGGATCGCCTCGAGCATCTTGTCGAGGATGATCTCGCGCGCCCGCTTGGCCTGCTCGAGCGCGGCCTGCATGATCTCCCGCGTCACGCCGGTGATCTTGATGTCCATCTGCAGGCCGGTGATGCCTTCGCGCGTGCCGGCGACCTTGAAGTCCATGTCGCCGAGGTGATCCTCTGCACCCTGGATGTCCGTGAGGATGACGTAATCGTCGCCCTCCTTGACGAGGCCCATCGCGATGCCGGAGACCGGTGCCTTGATCGGCACGCCGGCATCCATCAGCGCGAGTGTCGAGCCGCAGACGGACCCCATCGACGATGAGCCATTGGACTCGAGCGTCTCCGAGACGATCCGGATCGTGTAGGGGAACTCGTCCGTCGACGGGATCACCGGCTCGAGCGAGCGCTGCGCCAGTGCACCATGGCCGATGTCACGGCGTTTCGGGCCGCGCATGAAGCCGGTCTCCCCGACCGAGTAGGGCGGAAAGTTGTAGTGGTGCATGAAGCGGCGGTCTGTCTCGAGCGAGAGGTCGTCGATCCGCTGGCCCTCCTTTGCAGTGCCGAGCGTCAGCAGCGACATGATCTGCGTCTGTCCGCGCGTGAAGAGGCCCGAGCCGTGGACGCGCGGCGAAACGCCGACCTCGCACTCGATCGGGCGGATCTCCTCCGGACTGCGGCCGTCGGGCCGGTGCTTGTCCACCGCGATCTTGCGGCGTACCAGCTCCTTGTAGACCGCCTCGGCCGACTTCTTCACGTAGTTCTTCGTGATCGAGTCCTTCGCGGCCGCCGCCTCGCCCTCGCCGACAGACGGGCCGACCGGGAACGGCAGCTTGACCGTGTCGATCATGCGGTCGAAGAGCAGCTGGCGCTTCGCAGACTTCAGCTCCTTCGAGTCCTGCTCCGCGTCGGTCAGTGCCCGCAGGTCGCTCTCGAACTGCTCGCGCACGGGTTGCAGCACCGCCTGCAGGCGGATCTGCTCGAGCACCGTCGCAAGGCTCATCTTGCGCTGCACCTGGCGGAGCACATCGTCCTCTGTCGAGTCCATGCTCAGCTCGCCCAGCGCCTCCTCGCTGACGGCGTCGGCCGCACGCAGACCCTCGGCGGTGATCCGCTCGCGGATCTTGTTGCCGAACTCGCGCTCGACTTCTTCCGTCACGCTCGAGTCGAGCCATTTCGCCTTCCCGGCCTGGCGCTGGAGATCGACCTGCGCGTCGCACAGCTTTCTGATCTCCTCGTGCGCGAGGTCGAGGGCCTCGAGCAGCTTCTCCTCGCTGACCTGGTTTGCGCCGGCCTCGACCATCGTGAGCGCGTCGGGGGTGCCGACGACGATCAGGTCGAGCTCCTTGTGCTCCTCCACCTCCGGCAGCGTCGGATTGAGAACGAGCTGGTCGTCGATGATCGCGACCCGCACGGCTCCGACCGGGCCGAGAAACGGCATCGGCGAGAGCATCAATGCCGCCGATGCGCCGTTGATGCACAGGATGTCGTGCGCGGTGATCAGGTCGGCGCTCAGCACCGTGCAGATCACCTGGGTCTCGTTCTTGTACCCCTTCGGCCAGAGCGGCCTGATCGGCCGGTCGATCATGCGTGCGGTCAGAATCGCCCGCTCTGTCGGGCGGCCCTCACGCTTGAAGAAGCCGCCTGGGATCTTGCCGGCCGCGTACATGCGCTCCTCGACGTCCACCGTGAGCGGGAAGAAGTCTGCGCCCTCGCGCGGCTCCATCCGGCCCTGCGCCGTCGCCAGCACCATCGTGTCTCCGGAGCGGACGATGACGGAACCATCCGCCTGCTTCGCCAGCTTGCCGGTCTCGAACGTAATCTCGCGCCCGCCGACCGTCACACTGACGTCGGCCCTGCGCTCAGTGGCAATTGCCATCAATTGTCCTCCACTCTGCTTTTGCGGGAGAGTGGGGACTCGAGTCAGCGTCGTCAGCGGCGCTCGCTCGAATCTCCACCCTCTCTGGTTACGACGGGACTACCTGCGTAGGCCCAGTTCCTTGATCAGTGCTCGGTACCCCTCCAGGTCGTGCTTCTGGAGGTACGTCAGGAAGCGCCGTCTCCGGCCGACGAGCTTCAGCAGCCCGCGGCGTGAGTAGTGATCCTTCGGGTGTGCACGCAGGTGCTCCGTCAGATCGTTGATGCGCTTCGTGAGGAGTGCGACCTGCACCTTGGTCGAGCCCGTGTCTGTCTGGCTCGCCCCATGCTGCTGGACGATCTCCTGTTTGACTTCCTTCGTAAGGCCCATCTCACCTCCGTATCGTCAGTCCCAGCAATCCGCCGGAAGTAGGCGGAAAGCCGCGGCTGCGGTCGACGGAAAGGGTAGCAACGATGCGGGTTACTTGAGTAGCAGCTTGGCGATGCGCCGCTGAGCGAGAAACAAGCCGCAGCAACCTAGAACCAGGAGATAGCCGACGTTCACGAGCTGGGCCCAGCCCACCGTTCCGAAGTTGAGCGCGCGCAGGAGCGCGATCGCGTGGTACAGCGGTGAGAAGCGAACGACCCACTGAATCGCAGCCGGATAGGTCGCGATCGGGAAGAACGTCGCCGAAAACAGGAACAGCGGAAGCTGAACGAGGGTCACCAGCTCGAAGTCCTGCCAACTGCGCATGAACGTCGTCGCGGCCACACCGAGACCCGCGAACGCGAAGCCGATTACCACCGCGCCCGGCAAAGCGAGCAGTCCCCAGGGGGACTCGATCAGGCCCAGCGATCCGGCCACAGCCATGAACGAGATCGCGTAGAGAAACCCCCGGAACAGGGCCCAGGCGGTCTCGCCGACCGCCACGTCTGCCGGTCCGATCGGCGTCGAGAGCACTGCGTCGTACGTCCTCGCGTACTTCAGCTTCCAGAACACGTTTGTCGAGTCGTAGATCGCGCCGTTCATGGCTGCGGAGGCGAGGAGCGCCGGTGCGATGAAGCTCGAGTAGTCCACGAGCCGACCGCCGGGTCCGGGGACCTTGCCGACGAAGTGCCCGAGCCCGATGCCCAGCGAGAAGAGGTAGAAGAGCGGCTCGAAGACGCCCGAGAAGATCACCATCCACGAGCGGCGGTAAACCATCAGATTGCGCTCGAAGAGCAAGCGGCCGCGGCTCCCGGCAAAGGCGGCTGTGGTCACTTCCGCAGCCTTTCCGCATACGTGCGCTGCGCCCAGACGAAACCGATGACGACGAAGAGCAAGAGGTAGGCCACGTGCCCCAGCGCGCGGACCAGGTGCACGTCGCCGAGCGTGAACATGCGGCAGAGCTCGACCCCATGCCAGAGCGGCGTCGCGTAGGCGAGCCATTCGAGTGGCAGCGGCAGACGGGAAACCGGGAAGAACGTGCCCGAGAAGAGAAACATCGGGACGACGATGAAGCGGTTGATCGGTACGAAGGCAGCGTCCGAGTCCACCGTCGCTGCGTATGCCGCGAAGGGCGTCGTAAAGGCTGCGCCGAGCAGGACCGCCGCCGGCAGCGCGAGGATTCCGAGCGGCGAGTTGACTCCGCCGAACGCCGCGATCACGACGAGGTAGACAGCGCTGGTCGATGCGACGCGCGCGGTCATCCAGAGTTGGTGGCCGATCACGATGTCTCGCGTCCCGAGCGGCGTCGCGAGCATCGCGAAATACTGGCGCGTCCACTTGATCGACCCCATCACCGGCCACGAGGCCTCGCCGGAGGCAATGGTCATCGCGGTCGCCGCGAGCATCCCGGGAGCCACGAAGTCGATGTACGAGACGCCGAGGGAGGCACCACTGGATTTGTTCACGAGCGTCCCCAGTCCGACGCCGAGGGCGCCGAGATAGAACACGGGGTTGACGATGCTCGTGATCGCCGTGCCGCGCCAGACGCGCCGGTACTGCAGCAACCAGTACTCGAAGACTCGAAGCGGGAGCGCCAGGGAGCTCACTCGTCGACCAGGGTCCGACCCGTCAGGTGGAGGAAGACGTCCTCGAGCGTGGAGCGGCGCACGAGCACGCTGTCGGGCTGTAGACCGAGCTCGTGGACGTGCGAGGCGGTCGCGTCGCCGTCGTCTGTGTAGAGCAGCAGGCGATCCGGCAGCGCTTCGAGTCTGCGCACGAAGCCGTCCAGGCGCGAGGAGAGGTCGGCCGCGACTTCCTCCGGACGGTTCTCCCCGCGGAAACGAAGCTCGACCACCTCGCGGGTGGAATAGCGGCGGATGAGCTCGAGCGGAGAGCCCTCGGCGGCGATCTTGCCCTTGTCCATGACGACGAGCCGGTCGCAGAGCTGCTCGGCCTCGTCCATGTAGTGAGTCGTGAGGATGAGCGTGACGCCGCGCTGCTTCAGACGGAAGAGCCGATCCCAGACGGTATGCCGTGCCTGCGGGTCGAGCCCGGTCGTGGGCTCGTCCAGCAGCATCACTTCGGGATCGTTCACCAGCGAGCGGGCGATCGTGAGCCGGCGCTTCATGCCGCCGGACAGCGGCTCGACCTTGTCGTTGGCTCGTTCGTTCAGCTGGACGAAGTCGATGAGCTCGTCGGCGCGCCGCCCCAGGTCCGCGCGAGGCAGGCCGAAGTAACGGCCGTAGATGATGATGTTCTCGCGCACCGTCAGCTCCATGTCGAGCGTGTCCTGCTGCGGCACGACGCCGAGCCGTGCACGGATGTCAGCCCCTTGCGCGATCGGATCCAGCCCGAGGATGCGCAGCGTGCCGCCCGAAGGAGGCGAGACGCAGCCGATCATCCGCATCGTCGAGGTCTTGCCGGCTCCGTTCGGCCCGAGGAAACCGAACGCCTCCCCGCGTTCGACGTCGAAGTCGACGCCGTCCACGGCAACGAGCTCACCGAACCGCTTTACGAGCCCGCGGGCATGCACCAGCGGCAGGTGTGCGCCTGCATCCACCATTCCGCCAACCTACCGACCGCCGCGGGCGGCGGCGCGGTAGCTTCTGTCGCGATGGAGGCGGCTGTAGCGGGCGGCCATCCGGCGACGGTGGCGGCGGGAATCGAGATCCTCGAGGTGGGCGGCAACGCGGCGGATGCGGCAGTCGCGTCAGCGCTGGCGTCCTGTGTCGCCGAGACGGTGATGACAGGGCTGCTCGGTGGTGGTCACGCCGTGTTCTTCGACGGCGCAACTGGACGCGCCCGTAATCTCGACTGCTTCGTCGCCGTGCCCGGGTTGGGCGAGGAGCCGAGGGACGCGGAGCTGATCCATCTGGACGTTCCCTTCGGCGCCGAGCTCGTTCACTACGCCGTCGGACCGGCGTCGTGCGCAGTGCCGGGGCTGCCTGCGGGGCTGGAAGCGCTTTCGCGCGAACACGGACAGCTGCCGTGGCGCCGGCTCGTGGAACCTGCGCTCCGGCTTGCGCGCGACGGCGTCGACTTTCCGCCGGCTCACGCCGCCTGCCTCGCGATGCTGGCGCCGGTGATGACGATGAATGAAGGCGCAGGGATCTATGCGCGAGGCGGCCAGTTGCTGCAAGGCGGTGACCGGCTCGAACAGCCCGGGCTCGTTGCGGCGTTCGAGGCGCTTGCCGACGACGCCTCGTCGGTGTACCGCGGCGCCATCGCAACCGAGCTGCTCGCGCTGTCCGCGGAACGAGGCGGCCTCCTCACCCGCGCCGACCTCGAGGGGTACGGACCGCGTCGGACCGACCCCGTCGAGGTCGCGTATGCCGGTGGCCGCCTCGCCACGCGCGGCGGTCTATCGGCCGTCCCCGAGACGGTGGAGCGGCTGCCGCGGCTCTACGGCCTCGACGACACCGAACGTGTCCTCGCACTCGCCGACGCCTTCGGCACGCCCGCCGATTTGCATGGCGACACGACGAACGTGTCAGTCGTGGATCGGAAGGGCAACGCGTGCGTCCTCACGTCCAGCCTTGGACTCGGCTCCGGAGACTTCATCCCGGCGCTCGATCTCCATCTGAACAGCATGCTCGGCGAGGCCGACCTGCTCCGCGGGCGGCTCGAGCCCGGTTCGCGGATGCAGAGCATGATGGCGCCGCTGCTCGCGTTCGACGGTGGCGGTCTCTCACTCGCGGCGGGCGCCGCTGGAGGGACGCGGCTCAGAACTGCGCTCCTCAGCGTCGTCGCTGGCATCCTCGACGAAGGCCTCGCGGCAGGTGACGCGGTGGAGCGGCCGCGCTTCCATGCTGCCCCCGATGTGGTCAACGCCGAGCCGGGCGTGGACGAGGCTGCGCTGAACGAGTTCGAAGCTCGTGGCCGCAGCGTCAGACGCTGGCCTGCACCGCATCACTATTTCGGCGGCGTCAGCGTTGTCAGCCGTGCTGGTGCGGCAGGCGACCCGCGGCGGAGCGGCGCGGCGTCCACGACTCGCTGAAGGCGGCGACGCGGGTGCCGACCCAGCCCACGTAGCCGCAGTCGGGACACCCTGGGTTCTCCTGGACCGTGCCACCGCCCGACGGCTTGGCGTAGACCTCCCCACACTCGAGACACCGCACGCTTTCGAGCACGGTCAAGGTGGGTGCGTCGCCTCCCGAATCGGACCTCACGTGCAAGAAGACTCCGCTCTTTGCGGAAACTTGCGTGCTGCTCGTTGCAGGAAGTGCTACTCGCGCGGCGACGCGGCAGATTCCTCGATCGGGAAGGCGAGGTCGTACACCCGTTGGCATGAGACGCAGCACACGAGCTCCGACCAGTCCGAGCTACTTTCCATGTTCAAGACGATGCCGACGACGATTGAAACTCGTGGATCGCTTAAGCCGGCCGCTGGGCGGCGCGCGTCTCCTCTACATCGCGAGTGATCTGAGCGACGAGCTCGGCCTCGCTTGCGAACGCCCGCTCGTCCCGGAGGCGCCGCCAGAGCTCGACTACGAGGCGACGGCCGTAGAGATCGCCCTCGAAATCGAGGAGGTACGGCTCGATCCGCCGCTCTTCGCCTCCGTAATGCGGATTCACCCCGATGGAGATCGCCGCCTGGTGGCCGAGCGCGGAGCCCGCGTAGATCCCGTATGCCGGGACGAGGAGGTCCGGCGGAACGGACAGGTTCGCGGTTGGGTAGCCAAGCGTCCCCCCTCGCTGGTCTCCAAGGACGACCGTTCCCTCGATCTCCGGCGGCCGCCCGAGCAGCCGCGCCGCCCCCACGACGTCCCCGCCGCGGAGGAGGTGGCGGACGTTCGTCGATGAGACGCCTTCCAGCGTCGGGACAGTCCGCACGTCGAAACCGAGTCGCTCGAGGAGAGCGGCGTCGCCGGCAGCCGCGCGCCCGAAGCGGAAGTTCTCGCCGACCACGATGACGTTCGCCCCGATCAGTGGCAGCATCGATTCGGCGAACTCGGCCGGCTCGCGCGCCGCGAGCTCGGGCGTGAACTCGACCACGAGAACCTCGTCCACACCGGCCTCCTCGAGGAGCTCGAGCCGGCGTTCGAGAGTCGAGAGCAACTCCACCCTGTTTCCGAGCACGAGCCGCGGGTGTGGCCAGAAGGTCACGACCGTGACGCGTCCCCCCGCGGCGCGGGCGGTCTCCAGCACACGACGGTGACCGCGATGGACCCCGTCGAAGCTGCCGATCGCCGCGACACATTCACCGGCCGCGAGCTCCTCTGGACGGTGCGCGACCTTCACAGCCGCGCGAGTGCCTCATCGGCTGGGATGAAGCGACCCGGGTCGGCTTCGTCGACCGAGAACGGGCCGATCTCGAGGCGACGCAACGTCCGGCAGTGGCCGCCCAGAGCATCTGCGATCGCGCGCACGTAGGTTCCGGAGCTGACGCGAAGGTCGAGTCGTACCTCCTCGCCGGTATACGAGATGACGTCGAGCGTGTCCACACGAGAGCGTCGCAAGGGCATCTCCACCTCGATGCCGCGCCGGGCGAGCTTGTAGGCGCGCTCCCCGCCGATCTTCACGGCCGAAGCCGCCGGGATCGGCAGCTCGATGTCACCGCGGAGGTCCGCGAGCCGCCGTTCGAGCTCTGCTCGAGTCGGCGCCTCCAGACGTTCCGAGACGTCTCCCTCCGGGTCGCCGGTCGAGGTCCGCGCCGTGAGGTCGACGTCCGTCACGTACCGCTTGTCGAGCCCGACGAAGCACGAAGCGAGCTTAGTTGCCGAACCGGACAACAACAGCAACAGCCCAGTCGCAAAAGGGTCAAGAGTTCCGGCATGGCCCATGCGTGCGCCCGTCCGGCGGCGGAGATCGGAGACGATCGCAAACGAGGACGGCCCGCCGGGCTTGTCCACCAGGACGATTCCCGCCGGATTAAGCGCGCGAGGAGGCAAGGAACTCCCGGCGCACGAAGTCCGTGATCTCCTCGATCGACGCCTCGCTGGAGAAACCTGCGGCCTGACGATGCCCACCTCCGTCCGACTTGCGGGCGATTGCGGAAACGTCGAGCTCGTCGATGCTCGCTCGCAGGCTGACCCGTCTGGCCGGGCCGTCCTGGCGCGGGGGCTCGCGGATGAGAACGGCCATGTCGGCTCCTTCGACTGCACGGAGGAAGTCGATGATCCCTTCCGAGTAAGGCTCCGCGGCCCCGACGTCGGTGAAGTCGGTCCGCAAGAGATACGAGACGACGATGCGTCCACCTTCGAAGACCTGGGCACGCTCGAGAGCGCGCGCGAGCAACTTGAGCTTCGCAAACTGCACCGACTCGTAGACGCCCTGGAACACGCGGTGGACGTCGGCTCCGGCCTCGACCAGCTCGGCGGCCAGGCGCAGGGCCTTGGGCGTCGTGTTCGTGTACTGAAACCGGCCCGTGTCGGTGACGAGCGCGATGTAGAGCGCCTCGGCGATGTCCGGTGTCAGCTCGACGCCGAGCTCGCGGAAGAGATCGCGCAGCACCTCGCCGGTCGAAGACGCATCGGCGACGATCAGGTTGATCCGGCCGAACCGCGTGTTGTCGTGGTGATGATCGACGTTGATGGAGAGCGGGACACGCCCGAGGACCTCCGGGTCGGCTATCCGGCTCTCGTTCGCGCAATCGACGGCGAGGAGGACACGCTCCGCAACGTCGTCGGGCCAGCGCCGCTGTAGGTCACCGAGCGGCATGAACCCGTACTCGCCGGGTAGCGGCGCGTCGCCGTGCAGCACCATGACGGTGTCCTTGCCCAACTGCTCCAGGGCGAGGTTCGCGGCAAGCAGCGAGCCGAGAGCGTCGCCGTCGGGGTTTTCGTGTGTCGTGAGGACGAACCGGTCGTGTTCGCGAATCGCGTCCGCGACCGCGGTCAGGTCACTCGCTGTCGTCTGGGGCGAGCTCATCGATCAGCTTTGTCATGCGGACCCCACGTTCGACCGACGGATCGTACTCGAACGCCAGTTGAGGAGTTCGTTTCAGGCGCAACTCGCGCCCGAGCTGCGCCTGCAGCAACGAACGGGCCGCCTGTAGGCCGGCGAGTGTCTGCGCACGCTTCCGCTCGGCACCGAGGACGGACAGGTAGACCCGTGCGTGCCGGAGATCGGTCGAGGTCTCTACCCCGGTGATCGTGACGAAGCCGATCCGGGGGTCCTTTAGTTGCCCGATCGCTTCCGACAGGACCTGGCGGACCGACTCGTTGACGCGGCGCATTCGATCTGTCATACGGGATATTCAACCGCTTGCACGCTCTCCTCCTCGTCGTGGTCGGGCTCTGGTGCTTCCTCACCGCGCTGATGGGTGGCCTAGTGGGCCTCGTGCTCGGGAATATCCGGCTCCCGGTGCTCGTCCTCGCCGCCTCGAGCCCGGCGGCGGGCGCCGGCGCGAATATCGGCGTCTCGGCCGTCGCCGCCCTCGCTGCAGCGGTCGCCCACATTAGGGCGGGCCGGATCGACTGGCGACTGTTCGCCTGGATGGCGCCGCCGTCCCTCATCGGGGCCGTGATCGGAGGTCTTCTGTCCGGTGTCGTACCGGGAAACGCTTTGCTCGTCGTGATCGGCGTGACGCTGCTCGTCTTCGGGATCGACCTGCTTCGCCCGAAGGCCGCCGGGCGGAACGCCGCCCCCGGACGGGTCAGCGCACGAGCCGCGATCTTGAGCGGAGCACTGATCGGGCTGCTCGGCGGTTTCGTCGGTCTCATCCTCGGCGCCCTGAGGCTCCCAGCGCTGCTTCGCTTCGTCGGCTCGGACCCGGCTCGCGCCGTGGGCACGAATGCAGCCGTCGGCTTCTGTCTCGGCGTGGGCGGCGTCTTCGGCCACCTGCGGGAAGGGGTCGACTGGTGGCTGCTCGTCGTAGGCGCGGCGACGTCGGTGCCGGGCGCGATCCTAGGCGCACGGCTCACCGGTCGCCTGGACGAGCGCCAGCTGCTCCGGGCGATCGGGCTCGTCTTGCTCGTAGCCGGTAGCGCCATGATCCTCCAGGGCGTTGCCTAGTCGAGCGTGACCACGTCCCGGTCGGCGCGCACGAGCTCGAATTCCTGCGCTGCCAGGTAGCGCTCGGCCGCGTCGAGCAGCCGCTCCGCTTCGCGATGCTCCCTCGCGACGCAGGAGAGGGTGAGGCGCGCCCGCTGCCACAGCTCATGATGATCGACTTCTGCGACCGAGGCTCCGAAGCGATTTTGCAACTGGGCCTTCGCAGACTTGACGTGCTTCCGCTTCCCCTTCAGCGACCCGGCCTCCGGGAAATGCAGTTCGACACTCAGAATGCCGATGTAGCCCGCGCCCATGTCCGGGCTCTGATCGGCTAGGAAGTGGAGGCGGCCGCAGCCGGCGGCTGGTCGAGCGTCGTCCGCTCGATCTCACGTGTCTCGAACGCCTCGATGACGTCGCCCTCTTTGACGTCGTTGAAGCCGTCGAGCAGGATTCCGCACTCGAAGCCTTCGGCGACCTCGCGCGCATCGTCCTTGAACCGCTTGAGTTGAGAGATCGTCGTCTCGATGATGACCGTGCCGTCGCGGATGACGCGCGCCTGCGCGGAACGGCGAATGACACCGCTTGTCACCATGCAGCCGGCAATCGTCCCCAGCCGCGAGACCTTGAAGAGCGCACGCACTTCGGCTTCGCCGAGCGTCTCTTCCTTCTCCACCGGCTTCAGCATTCCCACGAGCGCCTGCTCGATGTCCTCGGTCAGCTGGTAGATGACCCGGTACGTGCGAATCTCGACGCCTTCGCGCTCGGCGAGCGAGCGTGCTTCGGCATTCGGCCGGACGTTGAACCCGACCACCGTTGCACCAGAGGCCGACGCGAGCATGATGTCGCCCTCGGTGATGCCGCCGACACCCTGGTGGATGACGTTCACGCGCACCTCCGAGTGCTGGATCTTGCCGAGCTCGGAAACGGCCGCTTCGACAGAGCCGACCACGTCGCCCTTGAGGACGAGGTTGAGATCCTGGACCGCGCCCGCCTCGATCTGCTCGAAGAGGCTCTCCATCGAGACGCCTCTCGACCCCTGAGCGAGCTGTTCGCGGCGCAGCCTCTCGCCGCGCGCGTTTGCAAGCTCGCGCGCACGCCGCTCGTTCTCGACCACGCGTCCGAGCTCACCGGCGGGCGGCGGCTTGTCGAACCCGAGGATCTCGACGGGATCGCCCGGCCGTGCGTCCTTCACCTTGTCCCCGCGGAAGTTGTAGAGGGCACGCACCTTCCCCCAGGCGTCGCCGGCGACGATCGCATCTCCGACGTGCAGCGTGCCGCGGTGGATGAGCATCGTCGCCACTGGGCCGCGACCGACGTCGAGACGTGACTCGATGATCGGGCCGGACGCCTCGGCGGTGGGATTCGCGGTCAGCTCGAGCTCGGCGTCTGCGACGAGCAACACTTTCTCGAGGAGGTCGTCGAGGTTCTGGGCCTCTCTGGCCGAGACGTCCGAGAACTGCGTCGTCCCTCCCCACTCCTCCGGCTGCAGCCCTTCGGTCGACAGTTCGCTGCGCACGCGGTTCGGATCGGAGTCCGGAACGTCGATCTTGTTCACCGCGACCACGATCGGGACGTCGGCTGCGCGCGCGTGGGAGATCGACTCCTTCGTCTGCGGCATGACGCCGTCGTCGGCCGCGACCACGAGCACCGCGATGTCCGTGACCTTCGCCCCTCGGGCACGCATCGCAGTGAAGGCTTCGTGGCCCGGCGTGTCCAGGAACGTGATCCTGCGGCCGTTGTGCTCGGCCTGGTACGCACCGATGTGCTGCGTGATCCCACCGGCCTCGGTGGCGACGACGGAGGTCTTGCGGATCGCATCGAGGAGCGTGGTCTTGCCGTGGTCGACGTGGCCCATGATCGTGACCACGGGAGGGCGCGGCGCAAGGTCGGCTGCGCTGTCCTCATAGCTCTCGGGCTCCTCGTCTTCGTCCGCCGCATGCTTGATCGTGAACTCGCGCTCAGGTGCGAGCTCGGCGGCGATCAGCTGGACCTCGTCGTCGGCCAGGGTCTGCGTGATCGTCACGGCCTTCCCCAGCCCCATCATGAACATGATGATCTTGGGCGCCGGCACGCCGAGGGCCTGAGAAAGATCGCGAACCGTGACGCCCGACGGCACCGTGATCGGCCCGGTCGGCGCGACCACCTCGCGTGGCGTCTTGGGCCGCGACGCTTCGCGCTCGCGCTGCTGCTGCCGCGCGTCGCGGGGGCGTGCAGCCGCGTTGTCGATCACGACACGGCGCTTGCGTCGCTGGCCTGCGCCGCCCTGGCGAGGGCGCATCGGCCGGTTGGGTCTATTTGAGCCCGATTCGTTGGCCATCAGATGCTCAAGTGTAGAGGGATGACAGTTTCTGATCGATCTGGACGGTCTTCCTCAACGTCCGGTTGAACGCGCGGCGCGAGACTGCACGCTCGAAGCAAGCGAGCCGACGGCAGGTATAGGCCCCGCGACCGGGAATTCCCGACCCTGGCACCAGCTGCCCAGCCGCCGCCGCGAAACGCAGGAGCTCCCCCTGGGGAGCTTTCCGCCCGCAGCCGACGCAGCTTCTGATCGGTCCGGTCACGCAGCTGGGGGATGCTCCTCGGGGTCGCCAGGCGCCGATGTCTCTTCGACCGGGATACCCACCGGCACCTGCTCGGCGTCCGCGAGCTGCGGAACCGCATCGGGCTCGACCGGCGCGAGCTCTGTTGCGCCGTCGTCTTCAACCTCCGCGACGAGATCGTCAGCCACGGCTGCAACGGCTGCGTCGTCGGCCACCGCCGGAACGTCGGCACTCTCAGCGCCGTTTCCGTCCTGGAGTGCGAGTGCCTGGTGTGCGGGCAGCCCGCAGTAACGTGAGCCGGGGAGCGCCTCGTTCGGGCAACGCTTGCCGTTGGAGAGCACCGCCGAGCAACGACCGGTGAACTCCTCGCCCTCGTTGCCTCCACCGTATGCCGCAGCGGCTTCCGCCTGAGCGAATTCCGTGTCGGACTGGATGTCGACCTTCCAGCCGGTCAGGCGCGCGGCCAGGCGTGCGTTGAGACCTTCCTTCCCGATCGCGAGTGCGAGCTGGTCATCCGGAACGATGACCGTCGCCTCCTTGGTCTCGTCGTCGACGAAGACCTCGCGCACCCGCGCGGGAGACAGTGCCTTCGCGACGAATCGCGCCGGCTCTGGGTTCCACGGAATGATGTCGATCTTCTCGCCACGGAGCTCCGACACGACCATGCGCACGCGCGAGCCTCGCGGGCCGACGCAGGCGCCGACCGGGTCGACGCCCTGGGCGTGCGACTCGACGGCGATCTTCGACCGGTACCCAGGCTCGCGGGCGACGCCGCGGATCTCGACGAGCCCGTCGGCGATCTCCGGCACCTCGAGCTCGAAGAGGGTCTTGATCAGCTCGGGATCGCGACGCGACAGGATCACCTGCGGTCCCTTCGTACCCGATCGGACCTCCGTGATGACGGCCTTGATGCGTGAGCCCTGCTCATAGCGCTCGCCGTCGACTTGTTCCGAACGCGGCAGCAGTGCCTCGACCTTCCCGAGGTCCACGAGCACGTTGTTGCGGTCGCCGGCCTGCTGGACGATTCCCGTCACGACCTCGGTCACGCGGTCGACGTACTCGTCGTACATCATCGCGCGTTCGGCCTCGCGGATCCGCTGCAGGATCACCTGCTTCGCCGTCTGCGCGGCGATGCGCCCGAAGTTCTCGGGAGTCACATCCTCGCGCTTGATCAGGTTCTCGGGCACATCGGACCAGTCGACGTCGAGGTCGTCGTCGGAGATGAGCGTGTGCGAGCGCTCGCCCGTCTCCACCTCGAGCGCCTCGAGCTCCTCGAGCTTGCGCTCGCGCGCTTCTTCGATCAGACGCCCCTCGATGTCCGCGGGCAACTCCACCGCAAAGACGCGGAAATCACCCAGCTCGTCGATCTCGACGATCGCATGGCGCGCGGCTCCCGGGATCTTCTTGTACGCGGCAAGGAGGGCATCCTCGAGCGCCGCGACGAGCGTGCCGCTCTCGATTCCCTTCTCCCGCTCGATGTCTCGAACGGCCTCGACGATTTCCTGGCTCATCTCTTCCCCGCTTCCTCGATCAGATT